>Ga0065711_1002970_pt1 | contig 72793 bp, 56 predicted proteins | sample Hoacrofraction12_FD_59098 | JGI IMG/M metagenome (GOLD analysis project Ga0065711, IMG submission 59098) | Hoatzin crop microbial communities from Cojedes, Venezuela - Epithelial fraction 12 v2 (version 2) | ecosystem: Host-associated > Birds > Digestive system > Esophagus > Crop | place... | reverse complement strand
GCATTTGTTAAAAAAGTTAAATGATATAAGATAAAAAATTATCTCACGTGAGATAGATTTCTAAAGCGCCCATTTACGACTCGTAAACAGCCTTTTTGCATCCGTAGTCCACATAAAACCCTCAAAAAAATCGCAAAAAACGAAGATTTTTTTCACGTAAAAGAAAATTTTAACAGATAAAACTTAACATTTTTAACAATCTTTGACACGCCGATTTAACACTCTTTTTTAACACTTTTCGCGTGCCATATTTTTCTATTTTGCCACTATTGGGAAAAAATGCGTTTGGACTTTAGAAATGGCAGCCTACAGACAAACAAAATTGTAGGCGGTCGCAACCCGTAAGGTAGTTGTTTACGATTTGATTGCCATCGGAATCGGTCGTATTCTTAGGCAGACCGTTTGCTTTTCGGTGCTCAATATCGCCTTTTATATAGAGCAATAGGTCGGGCTGACGCTTGATAAAGGGGAAAGTGTAGGCAACGCTGCCTTTTACGGAATACTGATTAGCGGTGAGATATTGGTATTCGCGGTATAGATATGCCGTCATGGTGGGCGGCGTGACTGTTTTACTCATCTCGGGAGCAGCATCATATAGTCCTTCTTCGTATGGTTCGCCACTGCCTTGCGCATAACTTCCGCGAAGCGAGAACGTGAAATAGCCCTTGCGGATGAACCAATTGTATTGCCCTTGCAGGTAGTATTCGCGAGAATGAATGTTTTGACGGCGATAATAAGGGTAGTAATAAACCGTTTGTTTGCGATGTATCAGATTAACTCCAGCAGATACACTTGTATTCAGATGAGTTCCGAAATATGTTGTATAGTCGATGTTGGTGTTAACCCATTGTTTGTTAGCCGATTTTACGGGAGTAAAATATTCGTAGTAAGTAGCGCCCAAATCATTTGTCAAGTTTTGGCGCGTTGTCATGTAGTTCTCCAAATCTTCGGCGTCAAGAGAGAAGCGCAAGACGTGTTGCGAAGTCTTCAGACGCAAGCAGAGATTTGCGTCATAGTGGTAAGTATTGCTTTTATGATTGGTAAACGTAATCGTATAAGGCGATTTCCGACCGTAGTAACCATCGCGATGCGCTGCGCGGAAGGCATTATAGAAATAAAGTTGTGGTGTAATCGCGATGCCGAGCTGCACGCCAACGCCTTGATAATCGTTGAGCAGCGGCATCTCGCGCGACTTATCGGTAAATCCTTCCGAACCAAAATATTCGGGTCTGCCAGTGAAAATTCCGTAATCTACGAGCGTGTAATAATCTTTCTCGCTCTTGCCATAGGTACTGAACGTGATTGTCTGCGTGTTGCGACGATAGAAATAATCGGCTCCGAGCGTGAAAACGCCTGCTTGATACGTCGCGCCTACAGTAAATACCATGTTCATCAGTTTCGTTTTATGGCGCAAATCCTTATATTTTGCATAGTTTGCCGCCGTATAATCGAATTTTACGCCCAAAGAAAGACCCTTCCAAACATTTACGCCAATACCGCCGACAAGGTTGTATGTGTCCTTATATTTTTTTCCGAGATTTGTCAAAGAGTCTTCAACGAGATTAAACGGCAAACGTTCTGTGTCGATAAACGCAGATCCCGCCATATCGTGACCAGAGAAACTATTGTAGGAAATTTTTCCATATAGAGCGATGCGCTTGCTTAGTCGTTGATATGCTTCGGTTTCGGCACCGAGAGAGATAGTTCGTGGCGACCCGTCATAGTTTACCAGTCCGCCTTTATCGAATTCATAGTTAACCTCTGCGGTAGCAATGTTTCGACTGTCGTATTGCGTGAGACCCGCAGCATTGTCTGCCGTAAGCCAAGGATTTGTTGCCTTGACAAAAGAAAAATCCCGCAGTCGGAAATGAGTTGGCAAACTATCATTTTGAGCCACAATGCCCACCATCGGCAACAAACCGACCAAAAGCAAAATCCATTTTCTTCCGACTGCGGAATTCATATACATATATATTATTTATAATGTTTAGTTTTTTATTCTTTGATAGAGAATGAACTTCTCTCGTGGAAATCGTTGGTGGAGTTGTTGGTATCCACATATACGATTTTAGCACCTTTCTTTATAGACGCCTCAGCATCGATGCCGCTCGGATCGCTATCATAACCATAAACGAGCAAGTCGGCATTGCCTTCGATTTCCAGTGTAGCTTCTTTATCGACGTTGCGATAGAGCGAGTGTCCAGCGTAATTTGTCATCATAACATAACCTGCGTCTATCTTGGATGAAAGACGTTTGTACTGACTGCTGACATCATAATTTGAGGAGTACACCTCTATTCCATCGATGACTTTTGACTGTGGAATCTGCTTGCATTTGAAGGAAAGAGAATTTACATATCCTGGCGTGTACCAATCATAGTCGGAATTGTTAGCAAATTCGACGGGATCCATGTCTAATGTGTAGATAAAGAAAGATGGACTGGTCACAGAGAATGCCCATGCAGACCCTTGTGAGAACATATTTCCTTTCAAATAATGCGATACAGGGATAACATCGGCAGGTGTGGGATAATAACTGGTACTCATATCGGACGTCCATCCTGCTTCAGGGTCGTACATACAATAATAGTCCTTGTTTGCGTAGTTGACGGAGTTGCTTATGGTCTGAGTGTTGTCTATGGATCCCATAAAGCTGATAACCACTTGAGAGTATGGTGCAATGACCAGAGATTTTGGTATCCACCAAATCATTGCCCAAGTAGGTTGGAACGGTATAGCGAAAGTATCTGGAACGAAATTTCCAGCAGAATCATAATTCTTTTTAGCCGAACCAGCCTGAGCGTTGGCGTTACCCATGCCAAAGCAAAGATTGTTTACCACAATAGTATCAGCACAGTTGTTGTAGAGAATGCATCCCTTGTCGCGCTGAAATTTAGTCGTTCCGTCGTCTTTCATACAACCGCCAGCATACAGTTCCTTTATGATAAGTTGATCTATGTTCTTATTTGGAATACCAAACGTTACGCTGTCGATGCTGGTTATTTGGAAAGATTTGGAATCAACTCCGTCACCCGAAACAGACATGGAAGTCTGAGCGGAATTTACAGTAAGGTTGCTGGCAGGAATAGAATCTACAGTTCCGTCGCTGTTGTGTACTACAGCATACCATGATTGAGCACTGGCGTTAACAGCAAAAGCGAAGCAGCAAACTGCTGCAAGAAGTATTTTTTTCTTCATATCTTATCTCCTCCTTTACTTTTTGATGAATTTAAAACTTTGTTTACCTGCACGGAGAATGTAAATACCTTTTGGCAAAGAACTGATATTTACGCCCTTGCCTATAAATATACCGTTGATAGTATAAACGTTGGCGTCTGCATTGTTGACTTGCACGCCGCTTTCCACGCTTTGTATGCCTGTCGTTGAAGTGACGCTATACTTATAGTACTTCACATCTTCCAGACTTGCAGAAAGTTCCGAACTGCCCGCTGTCACAGTCAGAGTATTGTCTGCAATCTTGATGACGGGTTCGTCGGTCAATGCAAACTCAGTGGCTGCACCGCTGTAGTCATAAACTTGGAGGTAATACACCTCGGTGTCGTCTGCCATCACTTTGGCAGACATCATCGGCATCAACATGATTGCCATTAGAAATAATAATTTTTTCATAAGTATTACTTTTTTGTATTTATATTAACTTGATTTGTTTTTAATGCACGATTCGCTTTTTTGTCACCTTGATATTCACCTGTATTAAGTTGACGCTATCAGGTGAAACTACAACGTTGCTTTTAAGTCCGTTGAATATATAGCGGTAGTCATAAGTGCGATAGTTGTCGGAAGAAGAAGCCTCGTAGACACCAGGTGGAACGGAAAACGAAACGATTCCTGCGGCATTGGTGGAATCTTTGAAAATAATTCCTTTGTTGTCTTTGAGCAAAACGGGAGCTCCAACGTATGGATAGTCATCACTTTCATCGGGATAGACCAACTGCACTGTGACATCGCAGAGGTCGAAATCTTCGTCGTAAGAGCATCCGCTAAAGAACAATGGCAGGAGGATGAATATGAATATGAATATGTATTTTAGATATTTCATGAAGATTGCTTGTTTATAGTTTCAGACGGAGCGAAAGACCGTAGTAGAACGATGGAATGTAGCCACTGGAGAACAACGACGTATAGAGATCGGTCTGCGAAGAATGTATTTGTTTCATGTTGTTGAAGAAGTTGTTGGCATAAAACGATACACTAACGTGCTCGCCAATCTCTTTAGTGACGGTGAAATTTGCGGAATAATACTTTGACAGCCTATTCGGATTTAGCGCGTAAGCATAGTTGCTCTTTACAACCAGCTTCTGCAAATCGGAATAAAGCGTAGGGTCATTGTCTTTTGCCCAAAGGAATTTCTCGGCAAAAGGTATGAGTGTGTTCGGATCGTCCCATGTAGAATAGTATTCAGGATATATGGCTACGTAAGCGTCTGTCTGCGAGCCATCGTAAGCCGTGCCCGTATAATCGCCCGAACTTTCCAATACTATACCTCTTGTGGAATTCAGTCCCTCCGACAGCGAGCGCTTATAATAATACAGTGAAGATTCCAGTCGCAGACTTACGATAAGGCGCACCTTAGGAATATGTGTCGTAAGCGTTGCATTTAGATTGACGGCTTTCGACAAAGCACCATTTGCCACCGTTGCATAAGCCGAATATCCTGTTGAAGTTGCGTTACCGCCGAGGTAATATCCCACATAACTATAAGGTTGTCCGTCGCGTTGCAAACTGCTAACACCGTTGGGAATAGAAGCGAATAGTGTGTGATCCACTCCATGATATTTGTAGAAATTGCCATCGATGCGAAGGTTGGTATATAATGGTTTGATAGTGGCGAAATCCACAATCCATTCCAATCCGTAGCGATCCACGGGTGAAGCATTGACGTATTTCGTGTTGGTGACGTAAGTATTACGATTAGAATAAGCGAGCGTTACGGGATCCTTCTCTCCCGAAAGATCGCTGACCGTCACTGCACCAGTTTTAGTATCGACCGTATATGAGCGATTGGATGATGCTATGCCGGATGACTGCAAAGCGCCTTGCGAAGTATAATGATAGGTAAACGGCGTATAGACGCGCGTTGCCATATATGGGCGATGGGTGCGATGATGGAATGCTGAAAGTGAAATCCTTGTGCCTTTTACATTCATTTCAAAACCAAAATCGGTTTGAACGGTGTATTGCCATTTCAAATCAGGATTGTAAACGGCAGTGGATGGATAGGTGTAATATACGTAATAAGACTTATTGTCGGTTGTCGTTGTAGCCGCAAAGGTCAGTTTGTCGCTATAAGATGGTGTGGGATAAAGCACTTGGAATGATGGCAACTTGACCGATTTGCCCCATCCGGCGTGGAATTTGAGGTCGCTGACCCATTGCTTTTTACCTTCCCATGCAATAAGGCGAGCGTTGACGCGAGGTGAAAACGAAGAAACCGTACCATAGTCTGAACCGTTTATCATCGTGATATCGTCGCGAATTCCAGCAGTCAATTCAAAACTGCCACTGCCGTCTGACTTACCCGAAAGATACGGGAACGGCAGCGTGATTTTCTCCTCTGCATACAAAGCAAGATTGTTTAGCGTGGGTTGCTCATCATATCTGAATTCACGCCATGTAGGAGCATAGCGCATATCTTCATAGTATAGTCCGCGTCCGTTGTTGCGACTACCGGTATATTCGGCACCGAGCAAGAGTTTGTTGAGTACTCGTCCGAAGCGATGCGTCCATTCATCTTTTAATTTCAAAGACCAATTTAGCGGTTTAGAGTCAGTATAACTCCGCACATACCAATAGCCTGTAGGACCCAAGATGACATTTGCCGAAGGATTTTCATCGTAGTCGGTCGTAACGAAATATCCTTCTTCACGAGTGTGGATGTATGGTTGAGTGGATGCGCTACTGGCATGTGAATAGTCTTCCGCCAATTTATCGCTGTAAGAAATAGAACCAGAAAGCGATAGATTGGTAATCCATGACTTGTTGAGTAGCCATTTCAGAGAGAAGTTCCCGCGGAAATTATTGTCGCGAACGCGACTGTAATCATCCAATTCTTCGTCTGGATCGGCTTCAGAATTATATCCACCGATATTGCCAGTGAAACCTACGTTGAGCGTAAGCGGCGTTGTCTTAGGCATAAATACTTTCATATAATTCATCGAAAGTATATTGCGCTGATATGCAGTATGAGGCGAAGCGGCATCGCTGAAAGAGCGCGCGTGCTCTAAAGAAACATTCAGCACACCAGCATCTCTTCCCAGATTGAAACCTTTGTTTACGGCAATTTGACGAGTGTGTTGCGTAATTTTTCCTTCCACTATAAATGGCGAACGACCCTTGCGAGTGTTCACTTTTACCACGCCATTGCTCAAATCGCCGTATTCTACAGATGGAATTCCAGTGACTATTTCGACGCTTTCCACATTAGACGAACTGACGTTGCGCGTGCTAGAACCCATTGTTTCCGTCATTTCGGCATTGTTGTCCAAGCGAACGCCATCTACTTCGATGGCTGTTCCAAACGAAGCATTGCCTTTTTCGTTGCTTCCACTGCGAAGAGCGATGCGCGAATCATCCATCAGAGTACCGTTGACCGTCTTTCCACCAGGCAATAACGATGCCACATCCCCAATATTGAGTATTTGCTGATTGTCAAGCGCCATACGGTCGATCATGTATGAAGTGGTCGATGCATCGGTCTTCGCCTTTGCCACAACCTCCACGTCATCCAACTTCAAATTGTCTTCACGAAGGGTTATCGATACTGATATTGACTTACCCGACACGTGAATTATTCTCACCATTTTGGCGTAACCTAAACACTGCACAATGAGAGTATGTTTGCCGGATTCAATTCCTTTGATTTCAAAGCGACCTCCCTCATCGGTAATAGCCCACTGTTCGCTCTCTTTAAGCAAAATAGATGCGAATTCGATGGGTGCGTGAGTCGCAGAATCTGTGACCACTCCTTGCACCGTAAAACCTTGCGCGAAAGCCCAAGTTTGGGTAAAAAAAACTATTAGGAAAAGTAAAATTCTCTTGATAAGCACTCCTTGTTAAATAATGTGGGGCAAAGGTATAGAGAAGCGCTCACACTTTAAATACCCAAAAATTGGTATTTTGCAACCAACGTAAATATCAGAAAGAAAGTTTTACTTACCTTTGCAGCACATTATGATACATTATTGATTATAAAATATGAAACAATTCACATCAATTCTTTTTGCAGTACTTTTCTTTTTTACTGCTAATGCACAAACCATCAAGCAAGACGATTCTTTCCGCACCGGACGTCTGAAAAACGGTTTGACTTACTACATTCGTCATAATGCAAAAGATCCTGGATTAGCCGACTTCTACATCGCTCAACGAGTGGGAAGCATCTTGGAAGAACCGCGTCAGCGTGGATTGGCTCACTTCTTAGAGCACATGGCTTTCAACGGAACAAAAAATTTCCCTGGCGATGGTAAGCGACTGGGCATCGTTCCGTGGTGCGAAACCATCGGAGTAAAGTTTGGTGCCAATCTCAACGCCTACACTTCCGTGGAGCAAACGGTCTATAACATCAAGTCAGTGCCCGTGAAAAGGGAGGCGATTGTAGATTCCGTGCTGCTTATTCTGCACGATTGGAGCCACTATTTGCTATTGACCGACGAAGAAATAGATAAGGAGCGTGGCGTGATACACGAAGAATGGCGCACACGACGTGCAGGAATGGCTTCACAAAGAATGATAGAACGCGTGATGCCGAAGATTTATAAAGGTACGAAATACGAAGATTGCCTGCCCATTGGCAATATGGATATAGTGGATAATTTCCCATACAACGACCTGCGCGACTACTATCACAAATGGTACAGACCTGATTTGCAAGCCATTATCGTAGTTGGTGACATCGACGTGGATGCTGTGGAGAAGAAGATTAAGAAATCTTTTTCCAAGATTCCAATGCCTGAAAACGCTGCCGAACGTGTTTATTATCCCGTCAACGACAACGATAAAATGATTGTTGCAGTGGATAAAGACTCTGAACAACCGATTATTCTATCCACTCTTTACATGAAACGCGAGACCACGCCAGACGCTGATAAGAATCAGGTGAAATATTTACGCGATGATTATGTTGAGGGTCTTATCACCTCAATGCTCAACGGTCGCTACCAAGAACTGCAACATCAGGAAACTCCGCCGTGTTTGTCAGCAACCGCTCACAACGGTTCGTTCTTCGTTTCGCGCACGAAGGATGCATTCAGTATAGGCTTCGGTTGCCGTCAGGAAAACATCAAAGGTTCGTTTGATGCAGCCATCGGAATTGCTGAACAAGCTCGCCGTTTCGGTTTCACGCAGAGTGAACTCGATCGCGCCAAAGCTCTCAGTATGGCGGGCGCAGAACGTATATATAAGGAGCGAAACGATCGTCGCAACAGTTATTATATACGCAAGGCACTGAGAAATTTCACCGATTGGGAACCAATGACAACGGCTGAAGATGATTTGGCTTATGAAAAACAATTCCAATCGGAGGTGACTCTCGATGAAATCAACCAAGTGGTGAAGGAGATGATAACCGATCGCAACCAAGTTCTTACTGTGTTTGCTCCCGACAAAGAAGGTTTGGAAATCCCGTCAGAGGACATTTTGGAACAATGGGTATTGGAGGCGCAAGCGAAAGACTATACTCCATGGCAAGAAGCAGAGGTACGCAAAAATCTCATTTCTGAATTGCCAACGCCTGGAAGCATTGTGTCTATCAAAGCACCAGAAAACGGTTCAGAATCGGCATCCAACAATTTCGGATACACAGAAATGACACTTTCAAATGGCGTGAAAGTATATGTTAAACCAACAAACTTCACGCAGGATCAGATACAGATGCGTTTCTACAAAACGGGCGGAACGCAATATTTCCCCGACGAGGATGTACCAAACTTCTCTTTCATATCTTCTGCCATTACCAAAGCGGGCGTGGGTGATTTCGATGCCATAGAACTTCGCAAAGCTCTCACCGGCAAAATCGTGCGTCTGAACCCTTCCGTAGGCGACGAGACGCAATCAATCAATGGTAGCGCATCGGTAAAAGATTTGAAAACCATGATGGAACTCACTTATCTTTATTTTACCTCACCACGCAAAGATTCGGTTGCTTTCAATGGCGAAATCAATCGCATGCGCTCGTTCCTTACCAATCGCGAAGCCAATCCGCAAGTGTCTTACAACGATTCACTCATTAAGATACTCTACAACGACAATCCTCGTGTGCAACCAACGAAGAAGGAAACACTGGAAAAGGTAAACTACGACCGCATACTCGAAATCTATCGTGAATGCTTCTCAAATGCCGACGGATGGACAATGATCATAACTGGTCATGTGGATATTGACAGTCTGAAACCATTGCTGTGCCAATATATCGCATCACTGCCGTCGAGCAAAACAACCGTAAAAGGCGAGGTACATCCATATCCAGACATCATCGGTGGCGAACAAACGCACAAATTCTCGAAGAAGATGAACACACCATCAGCGCTTGTCAACATCTATTACACCTTCGCAGAACCGTTCACACCAAAGACCGATTTGACGCTTGAGATGCTTACACGTGTTTTGAAAATCGCTTACACCGATTCCGTTCGCGAAGAGAAGGGCGGCACATACGGCGTTAGCGTCAGCTACAGTCTCAATCGCACGTCAAATCCCGATGTATTGATAAAGATAAACTTCCGCACAGATCCCGCCAGATACGATGAATTGATTCCTATCGTATATCAGCAGATACAAAATATCGCCGATAACGGACCGCTCGAGTCAAGCATGGATAAGGTAAGGAAATTCCTCCACAAGAACTACGAGCAAAACATTACCTACGACGATTATTGGCAGCATATTATGTATCAGTATCTGCGCAACGGCATTGACTATCACACAGGTTTCAACGAAGTGCTTGACGCTGTTACTTCCGACGACGTAAAGCAAATGGCTAAAGACCTGCTCAATGCCAAGCGACGCATTGAAGTGACGATGTTGTCAGAGTAAATTAAACGATGAGGATGTGTCGATTTTGACACATCCTCATTTTTTATAGTTCTATTATTCGAACTCCAAAAATCCATCTGTGCGCGTAAAAAATTCTGTTCACGCGAAAGAAAGATTTTAAGAAAACTTTACAAAATTTAACTACGCTTTTTCGCCATTTTTTAACATTTGATTTAACATCCGTTCACATTTGAGCGGGTGTTTTTTCTTGCACAAATTTTGGTCGAAAAAAGTCGTTTTTCGATCGCAACTCCACGCGCGAAATGTTAAAATGATAGATTTATGCAATTTTTATACACATTTTTAACATTTTCCCGCGCAAAACAGCCAATTTTTGAACGTCAATTTTCGGAAAATCTCATTTGTTAAAAAAGTTAAATGATATAAGATAAAAAATTATCTCACGTGAGATAGATTTCTAAAGCGCCCATTTACGACTCGTAAACCGCCTTTTTGCAACGACCATCCACACGAAAGGGCGAAAAAAATCGCAAAAAACGCACTTTTTTTTCACGCGAAATAAAATTTTAACAAATAAAACTTAACATTTTTAACAATCTTTTACACGCCCATTTAACACTTTTTTTTAACACTTTTCACGTGCGTTTTTTCAATATTTAATAGGTTTTCAGAATGGCACTATTGATGGTGTTGTCGATACTGCTATCACCGAGATCTTTTTTCTTGCCGAAACCGAAGCTATACGTTACCTTTAGATTCACGCAGCGTCCATCTGGTTCGCTATAGCGATGAATGTCGCGCTGCATGCAACCGTAATCCATCGTTATATGGTTGTCGCAGAAACGGCTGAATGGATTTCGCACCAACGTTTCTAATGCCCAATTTCCGTGATTCCAATTGACCTGAAATTCGTACACTGGTTTACGATGAACGAGATAAGGTTCGCGAATGTCGAGTGTGGTATATGGCGTTCTATAGTTAAGCCGCAGCATCCAATCGCCCGTAAGCCACGTTGCAGAAGCCTCCATTCGGAAGATGTTTTTTGACTCATCATACACGTCGCCGCGCAGCATATTGTATTCTTCGATAGCAGTTAGCGAGAGGCGAAGCTTGTCGGAGAATGCCTTGTATGTGTAAGAGGCAGTGAACATGTTGCCGATAAATTTGCCATCGTTGATACACATGTCGTAGAGCGTGTTGTTGTCGGTCGTGAACTGGTGCAAAATATTGTCGAAATAGATGCTATTGTAGTATGAAACAGATAGATTCGAGTTGCCGAACTGCCCGTTGTAAGTGAGTGTGTTGCCCAATATTTTCATCGGACTAATGTCTGGATTTCCTTTTACAGTCTCGAAAAATGAGCGACGTAGCACCATAGAATTTTTTATTGACGGATCGAACAGCGTATGCGTGAAAAATCCGTTCAGCGATAGCGCATGCTTCTCGCTCAATGCATAGTTTGCGCCATAGAAAGCCACAGGACTGCAATAATTGTAGTGTGTTTCGTTCAACGAAACGGCAGAATTAGAAACGCCAGCCGATGCATAATAGTAGAGATCATTCCATGTATGGTTGATTTGCACAAGCGCCATCGTCTCATCGGTCGTCAACCGCTGTTGTCCATCGGCACTCCCCGAATAGGAATCCTTGTAATGATTGTGATGATGGCTAAGCGATGCCGACAGTGTGACGTTCCCCTTCAGCGTCTTGTAATAACGGATGTCGCCGTTGATGATTTGATTGTCTTCGTTCACATCAGAAACCAAATCCGTCTGTGCAGTCTCGCTGTAAAGACTATGATATTTGTTATGACCGAACGATGCCTGAGCCGTGAAATTCAACGTTTGGTGCTTGGGAAGCCAAAGCGTATAGTTGGCATAGACGGTCGGTTGAAGATTGCGGCTATCAGATGCAGTTTTCTTTAGTGTGGAACCATTATAGATTCCCGTATAAGTCATTCGTTCCAAGGTTTCTGCCGATGGCTGTGCTTGTCGATAAAGAGCGAGATACGTGTTCAATCGATGTTTTTTTCCAGTGGAAGTTAGTTTCAAACGAATGGCTTGATTATTTGTCTTGCGAAGCGATGATTCGCTCGTAATGTTACGGTTCAACAGCGTGTTATTAGAAAACTGGAATTCTTCATTTCCGTCGGTATAACTGTGGTCTCGGCTCCAGTCGCCTGATGCAGTAAGCGACAGAGTCAGCCTTTTCTTTGTGAAATCCGCAAACGCCAGATATTCGCCTTGCTTATATGCAAACCCCTGACTTGCAGATAGAAGCACATTGCCACCATACGCCATCTTGATTGTAACGAAATTGACGAGTCCAGCCTTACCAGCATATTTTCCGCTTGGCGTACGAATATACTCAATGCTACGGATATTTTTGGCTCTTAGCGTAGCCAAGTCTTCAGGCAGTGCTTCCATGCCGTTAATGCATATCGCCACCTCGCCGCCGCTACGCGTTGTGATGCTCTTTGACTGTGCCGACACGTCCAACTCTGCCGTCTGCATCACGCTCAGCAGGTCATACGCATTCGTTGCATGCTTTTTCTCCAAAGTTTTCGGTAGCAATACCGTTTTTTCTGCCGTCTCTATCTGTCCATCTGCGTTCACTACCACCTCAGGCAGTTGTTCTGTGCGGATGGTGTCGGTCTGGGCAAAAGTTTTTATTGTTAGAAAAAATAAAAAAACGAGTGCAATATTTTTCATTATAGATTCTTTTTCAGCAATTTATTTAAGGTTTTATTTTGGGAACAAAGTTACAACGAAATCAATAAAATGTATATTTATTTATGTTTTATTATGTTTTTCGTTTGTATTAAAAAGAGATGAAAATCGAAAACACAAGAAATAAAACAAAATTTGACAAAAAGAAAAATCCCCGTAACTGCGTGAGTTACAGGGATTTTGTTATGATTTTCTTATCGATTTTTATCTTTTCCTATTTGACTTCTTCAAAAATAAACACTATTGATTATCAACAACTTACAAACACATGGTACAAATATGAAGACTGAGATTGACTTGCAAATCATCTTGGATGTTATCTCCAGAAGTGCGTAATTGTCTTATATTTAGCTTTTTTCTTTGCTTTTTATGCTTTATCAAGGATGTTTTCATCAATCACAATGTTATAATGCTTGCCCTTGGTGCTTTTGAGGTTCTTGGCAACCGTGGTGCTCTCGGATAATTTATACCAGTCACGGAACGTGCAAAGCAGGAAATTTGCTGCAAGTGTATTTGATATTCCATACTGATTGGCAATATTCCATGCAAAGTTTCCCAAGTCAAGTTGAGTGAGTTGCGCCTTCTTTCCTGTCTTCTCAATTTTGATGGGAATAGTAGGAATAACGATACGGTCTATAACCAAGTTCCTGACACATTCACATATCTGGAAGAGTTCTTCATCGGTGAAGTCAAATGGCATCAATGTGGAACGAACATATTGGAGGGTTTTCTCCAGTTTCTCGGCATCATCTTTTTCCTTGATGGCGAGATATGCTTTTCGTTCCTCTTTGATAGTCTTCATAAATTGTTCCAGTCGTTGTTCCTGATTCTTGGCTTCATTCTGCTCTGCCAACTGCTCAATGGTCTTAGGCTTTTCTTCGACGATTCCATGCTCTTGAATGTAGCGATTGATGGCATCCACCTCAATGCGAGGAACAATGTTTTTCTTGTATGCCTTAAAATAGGCAAGTGTTATAACCTTTGCCAAGTACATACACAAGCGAAAGAAACCATATAGCAAGGCGAACAATGCAATCGCAATAATGGCGCAGGGAATATAGCCCCATTGATGGCTAATGCAGACAAGTACGGCTTTCAGTATTGCCAGCACCGCTAGCAATACCGTTACAATAATATAAAACCACCTATGTAATTTATCTTCGTTAATCATTCTCTTGCTTGTTGATTACCCAATGACCTTCTTTACGTCCACCTTCACGAGAAAGAATGCCCCAATCTTGTAGTTGCGCAATGTCTCTCATTAGAGTCCTGCGTGGAAGGTTGGCCATTTGTGCCAAACTAGTTGTGGTGGTAGTGTCATCCTTTTTAATAAGGTCAAGAATTGTCTTTTGCCGGTCAGTCAACTCTTTTATGCCACCTTTTATGCCACTTTTTTCTTTTGTGCCACCTTTTGTGCCACTTTTTGTGCCATCTTTTGTCCCCAAAGTTTCTTTCTCCTTATTCATAATATGGAGAATGAGTTTCACTTGTAGCAATTCTGGTTGTTCGACAAGTTCTGGTTTCAGCCAGTGTTTCTCATTCCATGCGCTGAGGATAAGGGGGAATCCCGAACCGAGGTTTTCGCCATAGCCAATCATGCGCAGCATCACCTGCATCACTTGGTTGCGGGCGCGCGTCTCACCGCCTTCATAAATCTGTTCTACGGGGATTTTGAGCAGTCCGGGATTGGTCAGCACAAAGCGGTCATCGTATTTCTCCACACGCAACAAACCGTTCAGCATCAGGTCGGCGTGTATGATGGCGTTGGTCATCGCCTCGCGCACGGCTTTATGCTGTGGCGTATCGTCAACGCGCGTTACGCCCTCCATGCGGAACGGGCGCGGCAAGTCTTTCATCAGGCGCGGTAACACAATACGGATGAAGTTGAACAGATTGTTTTCCCATGTACCATCGTAGGTGATGCGGTCACTGTAGCGTTCCTCGCCAATCAAGTTTGTTTTGTCAATATAATCCATGCGCAGGTTGGAGAAACGTTCGCGGATGGGTAGTCCCTTACCGAACATTAGCAATCCCGCCATCGTCAGTCCTTCCTCCTGCGTCTCGCGATTCACTGTGTAGCCGCCCAGTTGCTTCAGGAACTCCTTGTCGTCAAGGTTGTTGAACACGTGGTCGGGATTCTTCGTCAGAAACATTTGGCGGTAGTGCTTGAGCGTGGTCGGGTCGATATCGTCCATCGTATAGTGCTGCAGGAACAGATGGTCGTTGCCTTCCTCATTGGCATCGCGCACCATCATCCGCAATTCCTGCTCCGAGCAATGGTAGTCGCCTTCGTGGTTGCGGCGGAACGAACCACGCGAAAGATTGTTGTTGATGTAGATGGGTTTCATCGTGTAGTACGCCTGCGGCACGCTGATGGCCACAACGCTTTTTCCATCCACGTCCACCGTCTCCACACATTCATCGCGAAGGATATTCATGCTCACTTTCTCGGCATTGTGGATGATGTTCCAAAAGTCCTTCTTGATTTTCTCAGCATCCTCCACGCCAGTCACCGAAAACCGCTTCTTCGGGTCTTTCTCCTTTGTGTCCTCGTGGACGCCAAGCAGAATCGTTCCGCCATACGTGTTAGCGAAAGCGGAATAGGTTTCCCAAACGGAACTTGGCAGACTGCTTTGCGCCGTCTTGCATTCCAATTTCACATGCTCACCTTTGGCAAGCAGCTGATATATGTTTTTTTCTGTCATATCTTATTTCCAATTATTGGCATGGTAATTATCGTAAATTACTAAAATCTGATGCCACAGTCATACTCAACGAGTATTTCGAGGTCACCGTCTTCAAATGACATATCTTTATTGACTCGAACTGATTGCTTGCAAAGTCCTCTCCAAGAGTTCCAGAAAGTACATGTAACAACCGCATTTCGTTCGTCTAAAATATCAACCCGGGGTAAGAGTGATTCGTCGTTATAAAATTCACTACAATCAATTTTTATATTTGGCAGGATGTTCAAATCAAAGATATAATCTCTAGACCCATAACCTCCATGCCAGTCTCGTGGCATCATTGAGGGCGAGATATGCAATAGAAATGCTTGCCAAATTCCCATTTGGTCAAAAGGTATAGACAGATGCGTAAAGACGGATGGAATAGCTTTAGCCACCTCGTATTCAAGCATACTTGCTATATACATATCATCTGAATATGGGAGAAACTCCTTCTTCGTACCAGTTTGCACCTCCTTTTTCCCAAACAAAGTTTGCTTCGTAGTAAAAAGAGGAATCTCTTTAGTTTGAGGGTCATATTTTATTTGTGCATCACGCTTGCAGGCATATAGTTGCATTCTGGAGCCGTAACGATCGCCCTCTTTAAACACATCTACGACATAACCGTCATCAATCTTAATCTTATCCAACGGCTCCAGAATAGGCATAATGTCATCAAAGCGACTAAAATCAAATTTTTCAACAATCTCTATGAATTTTTCGCCAACAACGGATAGTTCATTCGATGTTGCACTCTTTTTTGGGGGAGCAACATTTTCTCCCGATGCGTCTTCCTTGCGAATAGCAAGTTGTCCTATTACCCATATCCATCCTCGAACAGGATCAGACTCTTTTACATCTGGAAAAAAATCCTTTCGGAAATATAGAGGCAAAACAAGGTCATCATTACTATTACTTTCATCTTCATCTTCTTTCCGATGAAGGAAAATATCACCTTTGTAAAAATCAATGTTCAGTAAAGAAGTGCTCTTCAAATTAGTCACTGGAGACTGGAACTCCCCTTCGTCAGGACATTTCGAATCATGATTGAGATATGTAACCAGTCTTTCCAGACTAAAACGTACAGGTTCGACTTCACCATTTTCATTATATGTTGGTTGCTGACCAATCTTCGCTAGCCAATCAATAGCCTGCTGTCCCTCAAAAGAAAATCCACGTTGGGCTTCCTCCAATTTACATGCTAGTGCAGATAACTCAAAAGATAATGTGTCCCCCACATTGTACGACCTTTTATTAGCATAATAATCCGTTGCAAAAAATGCGAATTCAAAATCACTGATAGAGCAAATGATGGTTGCTTCTACCTGATTATCCCATTCCAATACTTCTTCTATTTTTGCTCTAATGACATTTCCTTCCAGCATCGGATATATCGACATGAAAAATTTTGTCTGACTTTTAGATGAATAAGCCAGCAACGTCAGCATACTCATTTCGCCCTCGCCGAATTTAAGCGAAGCAACATCCGTTCGTTGGTTTTCCATGTCTTCTGCCGTTACTTCCGTGCGAACTTTTTTCCATATCTTTGATTCAGAAATAATCGGTCTCAGGTGATTCTGCATGAATTCACTTGTTGGCATAATCGCATCAATGTGATCGCCATGATTTTGATAGAGTTCTGCCATCGTATTATGTGCTTTAATAGTTAACGATTCTTTATGTAAAACCCTTTTGGGGCCTGATTGCTTATAACATTTTGATATGGGGAAATATAAATGGTACACAAGGTCTCTCCTTTGTCATTTATTATTTCATATCCATCTATGGGATTGTTTATGTTTGGCGCGCTAAAGGATCCTATGCGTCTCCAATGGAAATTTTCTCCTGACAACAATGCTAGTTTTTGCAGATATACCTCATTTGTAGGAATGCCACGAGTTGGAATGGGATTGGTTACAGAATAACCATATTCACCGTATGCTCCTGGTATAATATCAGATGTAGCACCATCTTCGCAATTTCCCAAGCTCTTAAACATTTCCTCAAACATAGCATCTGGGGCATTCTTAAAAGCTCTTTGGAAACTTTTCTTTGCAACATACTTATATAAAGTCATTGCATCTTCGCGTGATTTAAGACAATTTGTTGGACGAGCCATCAAACCACGGTCAACAATGGCTGCGGCAGATTTGTCCTCCACTCGGTTGAATCGTGAGGTCGTCCACGTTAATACACCCGAAATTTGACTTTTCGTATAACGATGTCCAAATATCTCATACAAATCATCCACTTGAGACCTCATTTGTTCAATACCACCAAACAAAAACTCGGCGACCTTAACCATTAACTGGTCTTCATTTGAAGGCTGTTTCTTTCGCTTAAAAAAATTAAAGATGCCCATATCCTTTATTTCCTATATTGCGTTATAACATAAAACTTCCAGTCATAAATACCATTACTCACAACTTTATCCTTTCCAACGTATGGAATTATTCCAGGAGAAGATGCTCGCAACTTAACCTCACCTGGCGATAATGTTATCGTTTTTGATTCGTGTGGATTAAAATGGAACTCTTCAGAATTGATAGCTAATGTCATTGCTACATCTGCATCATTAAGGATGTTGACTTCTGGGTCATAGTTCTGAGATTCACCTGACAAAGAGAGGACATTACCATCTTGTTCCTCTACTTTCTTATATAGTTGAACATATTTAGAGTGTATCCATCCGCTTTTATCCAATTCAACAAATATAACATGATAAAAACCATCCTCATATTCTTCCGTATCAACAAAAAGGATCTCATTCTTAGGGACTTTTGCTAATACCTCACAATTTGTGGAGGGGCAGGCACGTAAATTCACTGTTGTCGTTGCATAGGCAATGTAATAATCTGCTTTTGCATTAGCAATAAAGCTAATCAATACGATAATAATAACTGCTAATCTTTTCATAATTCATTTCGTTTATTGATTAAATCCAATAGGACGGCGAGTTTGTTTCTTGGATTCAAATTTGTTTCTAATTTGTTCATGATTTAAAAGTTCCTCTTCTGATACAGAAGGTAACTCATTCTTACAAGTTTCAATAGCCTTCATCATGGCCCACATTTCTATTGATTCTTTATCTTGTTTCGCAGAAATCAAAGCGGCTTTGTTAACGAGAACACAGATGTCTTTGGATACATACCCCTTAGTTAATTTTGCTAATTTGTTGTAATCAATATCATTAGACGCAATGCCCTTTAATTGCAAACGCAATAAGGCTTCTCGTTCCGCCTCTGATGGTGCCGGCACATATATTTTAATGTCCATTCGACCTGTTCGTAATGCAGCAGGATCTATCATTGTTGGCTTATTTGTTGCCCCAACAACGATAACTTGCTCATCTGCACAGTTATTTAACTGCGTTAAGAATTCGTTCACCTCTCCTGATTCTGACACATTAGTATGTCTTGAGCGATCTGTTAGCATTGCATCAATCTCATCCAAAAACAATACCGTTGGCGCATTTTCTCTCGCTTGTTGAAATAATGCTGCGATTTTTTCTTGACCACCATGAATGTAAGGAGATGCCACATCAGAACAATGAACATACATATAATTACATCCTAATTCTTCTGCAAATTTCTCTGCGATAAAAGTCTTTCCACATCCTGGAGGACCATATAGCAGTATTCCATTTGGAATCTTTACTCGGAGTTTTTTATATTTCTCAGGTGACTTTATCAAATCTATTACTTCATCTTGTAGGCGTTGTTTTAGCATATCAAGACCAGCCACATCAGCAAATCCATTACCCACTCGCTTCTTCTCAACTTTTTTTTCTTCGGCTGGTTTTGGACTAACATCAAACTTTTCATATTTGCCACCTTGAACTATCACCTCTCCAGTCAAAGCCTTTAAAAATTCGTCTGCGCTTTGGAAGCGTTCATCCACATCTTGGTTCAAAGACTTCGCTATTATATTCAAAAGTTGATCATCAAGTTCAAATACATTGATGTCAGGTATTGGAAGTGGTGTTTTGCGCGCTTCGAGCACAACCTTTTCAATTTCTCTAGTTGGCACCTTTGTCAAGTCTACTTGCCAAGGTAAGAATCCAAATATCATTTGATACATCAGTGTTCCTACTGCATATAAATCTGTGCGTGTGGAATATAGTCCCTTGAACATCTCTGGAGCCATATAAAAGGGAGAAAGTCCACTCATATAGCATCGGCGATTCTGATTGTCAAGAACACGAGCATGACCGAAATCCATAATTTTGGGAATGGGGGTTGACGCACCTAAGTCCAGCATTATGCTTCTCGGAGAAATTCCATTGTGAATGATGGGATGTTTACTTGAATGCAAATACTTCAAGGCATTTAATATGCCCGTTACGATATGCTTTACTTCATAGATTGTGCAAATGTGTTCACGCGCAAGCTTATCTATCAGCATCTCTCCTGGAAAGAAATCGGAGACGGCAAAAGCATATCTTTGGCCATCAACAATGGTTTCCCCAGCATCAACTAACTTCATGATATTGGCATGAGATATACCACGAGCTATTTCTATCTCTGAAACAGCATGGCTTTCATTCTCAAATTGGAGACCTGAAAGTTTGGCCAGATTGATGAGTCTCATAAAATACTTCTCATTATGATCACCTGTTACTCGCAGCATCTCATAATAAGATTCTTTTTTAAGAGAAAATATCACTTTGTATGACCCTATGTTCTCGTTCATCGAAATATTTTTATAGTAGGAGGATTTTACATCCTCCTACTAGATTTGACATTATCTACTCTGGCGTAAAAGACCTGCATTCTGAGGTTTCTCACTACGCGGTAACATATCCGAGAGTTCATAAGCTATTGGTCGCAATTCATCGGCTGTAGCTTTGCCGCTCTTGATGATTTCCAGACCTTGATTTATGAGACTTCTTGCACGAGAAGGATTCGTCCATTTCTTAGTGTTAAAATTTCGATTCCACTGTTGAATCCAAGAAATGTAGAATTCGATTTCTGCCAGTTTATAATCTAGTTGCCACATCTGATCATATAGTTGATTGGCGGCATCCATGTCTTTAGCTGCAATGATTCTATCAACATCAGTTTTGAGTTTCTGTATGACCACGGTTGTTTTATCATTACCATATTTTCGATTATCTTCAGTCAGCTCTCGATACATGCCCAAAAGCTTATTCTCCATACGTTGCCAATCGCCCAAAGAATATTCTGTATCAATCTTAGACAGAACGTCTTTTAACGTTTCTAATGCTTTCTCTTTCTGGTCGCGTTCCTTATCTTTTGAAGCCGTGAAAGAATCAGCAGCATCATCCAACTGTTGGTTCAATGCAGTGTTATCTAATGACTGCAACTTTTTCCTGGCATCTTCAATATCTGCAAGATAAACTTCTGGGTCTGCTACTTTGGATTTCACGCTTGTAAGCCTATCTGTTATAGTAATATCCATATTCAGATATGGAATATCAACAGTAAAATCATCCACAGTTCCTGATTTGTCTGCATGAATGGTGACATTTATCTCACTACCAGCAGGAAGTATTGATGGAATATCGTCACCTGTAAAATAGCAATCATACAAATGTGTACAATATATCCGCTTTAACTTTTTGTGCTCACGTTTCATCTGGTCAATGTCCTTATCTGTTTGTAGAATCGGAAATATAACCTTGTCCGTGGTCATTCCTGGACGGATTTCTCTATCAGTCACCATTCTTATGCTACCATTTTTACCATATGCAGGAAGTGGCAGGTTCTTTTTTAAACCTTCCAAAGGAGTAAAGACGACATCATCGTCCTCATCAACTGTAGCAAGTCCCAGATGTAAGGGTAATACTGCATCACCGATACCATCAATGCCTTGAATGATGGATATTGTCTGTGGTTCACAATCTATTTTATCGCCTTTTGAGTCGTAACAGCGTATCTCAAAAACATTGGTGCAATCAGTTTTAAGTTTCAACTCCAATGCGTCACCATCAACTCCTATCCGTACACGACCAGTATTAAACTCTCCATCAGTACGCACGAGGTCCACATATATGGAATCTTCACCATAATCTTCACTCTTATCCTTTAAGAATTTCACCGCGGCAAATTCTATTTCCTCTACAGAAGTACTCTTAACAGCAATTTCTAATTGCACCTTGGAGCGGTCTCTACGTTGATCCATCAAAGCTTCAGGCACGTCAATGGTGCTACCATAAAGTGCTGCACCGCACGCCACCGCGGTCATCGGGTCAATGCTTGTGTCCACATTCGGAGTTATTTGTTCTCTAAGCATTCGACGAAGAATTGGTGAATGGGTAGGGCCTCCGACTAGAATCAACGCACCCAGATCTTTTCCATCCAGATTATTGCGTTCTAATAAAGTCTTGGTTATATCTATTGCTTTTTGAAAAATGGGAGCTGCAACAGGTTCCAAATCGTCTTGAGTAATAGTTAAATCTAGTTCAAACTCCATATTATTATCATCGGTTCCATACTCGTCACCTAAATCGGTTTGTATTGCATACGAATCTTGGAAAGAGAGAGCAATCTTTGCTTCTTCTGCTTTTGATTTCCACATCGAGCGGAAACCCTCTTTTTTCTCGCATTCGATGATGGAGTACTCATTTGCCAAATACGGGATTATGATTTGTTCAACAATGGCCGTATCAATATCCTTACCTCCTAAATGATTATTGCCGGCTGTATCAACCGCCTTCATTATGCCATCTTCAATACGCATAAGAGCTGCATCAAAAGTGCCACCGCCGAAATCGAAAACCAACCAATATGCGTTCTTCATCTTAGATGCTAATCCGTATGCCACAGAAGCCGCCACAGGCTCTTGAATCAACTCAAAATGATCGAAACCTGCAATCAGCGCAGCACGTTTTGTAGCATCCTTCTGGTTATTATTAAATAAGGCGGGAACCGTTATGACAGCCTCTTTAACCTCATCATCCAATACGTAACTACGAAGGGTCTTCAAAACTTCAGCAGACAGTCTTTCTGGAGTCAGATATGGATCTTGACCACTTTTTTCAAGATTATAGCTATAAAGAGTTTCATCTGTACCCATAATACGCTTAAACTCAACATAGGTGTTGCGTTTGTAACCTTCTTTGACAAAACTCAAAGCCCAATCTTTTGCTAACTGACTATATGCCTTTGCACCGACCAGCAATCGTCCCTTAGGGTTGATTGTTACGCAAGAAGGTGTCGTGTCGCCTTGAGTCGGACTCTTTTTTATAACGGCCTGACCATTTTCAAATCTAGCAATGGCAGAATTGGTTGTTCCCAAATCAATGCCATAGATAATCTTATTACTTGCCATATTTTATTTTAGTTTAAATTATTCATTATATTCAATAACCACCTCTGCTGCTTGAATCAACTTTCCTTGATATGAGACTTGTGGTTTTATTACGCGTTTAATACGATTCGTACCAGGTTCCATTTCTTCATTTAGCTCCAGAGTGCCTATCATATTATCTCCTTCATGATATGAGCGCCCCACAAGTGATGGAACTTCGTATTGATTACTCTGCAAAGTTGTAAAAACAGATTTTAGACGATTCTTCAACTGAGAAACGCCTTTTATCGAATCATCCATATAATCAAGGTTTTGTTGCATCCGCACCAAATCATTGATAATGGACAACACGATTGAGTGATCCAATGCTGAACTAGGTGTCATTCCTTCAGCCAGAGAAGAGGAATGAACCTCCGAAATCGATTGTGGTAATTTTCTGTCCATGTTTTATATCATTTATTTAGTCATAATCGATTAAAAAATCGTCATCATCATCTTCTTCTTCATCATCATCATCATCTTCATCAGAAATATCATCCAACAAATCATCCTCTTCGTCTTCATTCAACGTTTCAGATTCCATCAACTCATCATCGATTTCGTCATCAGATGTCATTGTGGTTGTCTCATCTGTTTTAGGAGTAGCTATATCTGAATAGACGGGTGTAACAAGATGAGACTGCGATGGGGTACTATTATTTGAAGTATTTGAAGAACTTAATGAATTAGCTGTTGTTAAAAGTACAAGTAGCATAATCAGGAAAATAACAGTCATAAATATAATAAGGACTATACGATTGCCATCTCCTTGTTGCGAGTTTGCGCCTTCTTTTGCTTGTTTAGCGTACATTCCATTTGGATAAACCTTCATGTATGCGCTGTATGCTTTTTGAGCTACGCATGCATTCCAATAAGACTTTTCGGCCTCGCACTTTCTCGAAATTTCCTTGTCAACTTCAGTTTGAGCTTCTTGTTGATGACGTCCTTTGGGATATGTATCTAAGTATTTTTTATAATCACCTTTAATAACACATTCATTCCAATAGTCATCATCCTCCTTTTCAAGCTTTGAAACTTTAATTTTAGCGTCATTACGGAATTTTCCATCAACAAATCTTTTCAGATAATTCTGATAATCTTCAATAGTTCGACATGCGCTAAAGAACTCATATTCAGTTCTTAAATCGATCGTAGGCTTATAAGAATTTATGTTAATTCCCATATCACCTGACTGCTCAATAAATACTTTTTTATTTCTTTTATATCTATCTATAAAGGTTGTATTTGTCTCTATCTGGTCTATATTAACCAGTAAAGCACAGATGTCTGACAACATTCTCTTTATTTCATCTCTTTTAGACGAAATCTTGGAGTTATAGAATCGCCCATAGTAGCTTCCGCCAGATGATTCTATTAGTTTGTCGAATTCATCAAAAGACTTATTGAAAACAGAAATAGCAATCGACAAAGCACATTCTGCTACTGAAGTAGAAAACTCCAAATAATACTTATTGTCTTTTTCTTCGAGTTCCTTTATCTTTACTAATTTGGGAGCAGCTGTTTCCAACATCATCATCGCATCCTTAATCGTCTGATTAGTACGATTATAAGCATCGGACAACATCGAATTCAGGTCACCAATTAAAGAAAAAATTTCTTTGGGCGGAACATTTTCCTTTCTTATTCTTACGATTTCCTGATAAGCATCGTCTATCTCGCTCTTCAATGCAGGATTACAAGCCAATTCTAATGCAGCAGACGTTAACTCTATGCAATTATCCGTTGTATCAAATTCTTTCGTGAAGAATTTTTGATGGTATTGTTGGGCAGATTGCAAAATCTGTGTGGCAGCTTTATCACAGACCTGTGTATATCGATAATCTTCTTTTGTACCATAAATATCGCTGAGGACAACTAGATTTCCAATGGATACATTCCTTAAACGTTCAATCGCTCTATAAAAATCAATACCCTTCTCAGCCTTTGTCTTTGATGTAGTCTCTATCGATTTAAGTATTTTATGTATAGGAGTTTTTGCATAATATTCCTCCAAATAGTTTTCGTCAGTTGAACTACAATCACAGCACTCTTTAAAGATCCTTAGCCAATCAACATTAGGAATCTCCTTAAGCAAGGTGTCCATAAAAAGTTGTGACAATTCTGTTTCTGTTATGATGTAATTACTATCACATATCGCTGCGACAAAATCAGTCCTATACTTTTCTTCATGAATAAGTTCGGAAATACAACTAACAAATAATTTGTTATCGCCAGTTATAAAACTGAGGGCAGCCATATTTTGCAATGAAGAAAATCCATCCCTATTATCCCACACATCAATAGCTTTTGCAACATTTCGGCTACTTATCATCTTAAGAGCCTCGCAGTCTTGTGATGTTACATTTGAGAACCAGAATAATGCGTATCTTAATCTCTCCTTATTGTCGCCCAAAATTGTTGATGCTTGACCGATCTCATTTTCTTTACGATTTGGTAAAAGCATGCGGTGGCGCTTCAAATCATAAGCAGTTTCAAGGTGACCGATTAAACGCCTCGTTGCATTTATTTGCTGGATAGTATAATTATCTTCTTCATCATAATCGGCATCATCATGCTCCTCTTCCCACTTAAGATAAGTGTCAGACTTATATAGTGAATCTAATTTTTCACGTTCATCAACAATGCGATTATATATTTGATTTAGAGACAGCTGCGACAGCTCTACATCTTCCTCTGAATAGTAATCTTTAAATAGATTAAGCTGTTTTGTGTACAAATCTGGGTATAAACCATCAAGAATGTCATCAACCTCAAATGTAACAGATTTGCCCACTTTTGCGAATGACAGCATTTTTGATTTATTAGAAGCAAGGTTACGAGGAGTGGCATTACAATATACGCCCATGATTCGGTATGGGTTATTAGAAACCAAAGGACATGTAATTAGTCGAAGGTCACCATTCTTATCATATTTACGTTTTAATAGCTCTAAACGTTTTTTTGCTCTCTCATGACCGTTATGCGCTGATTTTTCATACCAATAATGCGCTTCACCATAATCTTGGAGTAATCCTCGACCCTCCTCTAATAATATACCCAAATTACATTGGCCGTATTCACTTCCGTTAAAAGCCGCTTTTTTATACCAATATATAGCTAAATCAATGTCTTTTTCAACACCATTCCCATGTTCATATAACGAACCAAGATTGTTCTGCGCTGTTGCTCGTCCTTTTTGAGCAGCTTTCAAATACCAAAAGGCAGCTTTCTTGGAATCCTTTTCTACACCATATCCAAAGTCATAGAAAACGCCTAACGCTTCTAAAGCACCTGCATTTCCTTGCTCAGCTGATTTTTTATACCAATCAAAAGCTTTGCCAAGATCTTTCGTAACCCCTAGTCCATAGCGATAGAGAACCGCAATATTACATTGTGCATAGCTGTCTCCTTGTTCAGCTGCCTTCAAATACCACATCATTGCTGTGGAATAATTCTTAGGAACGCCGTCACCGTTATGATATGCGCAACCCAATGAATTCTGAGCATCTGCTTCACCAGCAGTTGCTCGTTCTTGAAGTTTTGCTATGTATTCTTTGGTATTACTCATATCTATTCCTAATTAAAAGCTTCATCTTCATTGGCTGTCTCTAAGCGTAAATTTCCGTTAACGACAGGATACAACGTGTACTCCATATAGGCCGAAAAGAGTTTCACAGGGCCATCTTTTTGCACTACTCCACCATATACGAAACCTCCTGTACGGCCTCCCACAATTTTATTTGGATTCCACCCCTTGCCAGAATAAAAATAAACTAAATAATTTCCATCCGGGACATACATGCGCGCTGTTTCACCACCTTTTATATATATGTGGTTTACATAACGATTATCGCGACTTCGTTTAACAATAACCACATAGTCGCTGTTCCCAGACGTCTTAAAGTCAAAATAATTTTCTCCTGTCTGCGCTCTTCCAAAGCTTGATGCGTAAGGTTTAGAACCCGTCCTCAAAGAGTTGTCTCTGTATTCTTCATCAGGATCATAAGTTGGTTCTGTAACTATGTTTTTTCCCGATTCAGAATTTTGTTCGCTAAGTGTCTCTTTAGTTGGAGAATCATCAACTGAAGATGTTTCTTTAACAGCAGATGGAGTAGCTGAATTAGAAACCTGATTGGGGGTAGTTGATATTAGTAATACTGTAATGATGGCAATAGCTGTTGCCAAAATAGCGATAATCCATAAAGAATTTTTTTTGCGTCTCTTTCTTCCGATTATATCATTTGCCAGAATACCATACTTGCCATTTGGGTATTTCTGGACATAGTTTCTCAGGTCTACTAGCGTTTTACATAATTTGTACTGCCGTTCTTCTTCTGCTTCTCTTAATTGTTCAACGTAACGACCGTTTGGATATTTACTATAGTAAGTCCCATATTGACCCGTCTTTAGGGCGGCTTGATAAACAATGTCTTCGATTTTTAACTGGGCAATAAGGCTCAACTGATGAGATGGATTGTGTAGTATAAATCTGTTGTAGTCTGCAATAGTCTGACATCCATCGAAATCATTCTTTATTGCCATTTGCTTGGCATCTGCAATCTTTTTAGTAGCTTCTAAACGATGTAATCCTTTCGGGAATTCTTTTAGATAATCTTCCCACGCAGGGATTGAGTTGCTTTGTTTAAATGAAGCATCGTCTATACGTTCTTTGATTAAGGCTGCACTAGGATGGTCTGGCCATAGTTGAAGCATCGAGCGGTATTCATACACCGTGCCAATAGTTGTCCCAAGAAGCATCCTATTTAGTGTATCCAAAACCTTATCTTCGTTATGGCTATTAGGAAACTTCCTCTTATATGATAGCAAAGCCTTCCTATATTCAGAGAATGAAGTCCCTATTTTCGGGAATGCATCGTCCTCTATTTCCCAAAGACGCTGCATTGCTTCACCAAAATGAGAACCGTTGGGATAATTTCTCGTATAGTCCAAAAGAGACGCATAATCATTGCATTCAGCATATACGTCATCTTCCGTAACAAGAGATATAGAAGCCATTGGAATTTCTATCTCAATATCATCATTTTCTGAGAGATATTCCTTAATATTTTCATTAAACCTCTTCAACTTATCATCTACAAATCGTGTTTCTAGGTTCAGCTGCTCCAGATTTACGCACAACTGTGAAGCAAGTCGTAATTTATTTGCAAAGTTTAATTTTGCAACACTAACATCGTTTCGAGGATTCTCATATTTCCTTTTTGCAGACTCCAAATCATTTTGACAAGCGTATAAAGCATTATCTGCTATTTGGGTCGAAATCCTAATATAATAGGGGTTATTATTTCCGAGTGCGGCCTTAATTTGTATAAGGTGTGGAACACAATTTTTAAGAAGCTGAAGAGACCACCTGGCTTCATCAGGCTTCCTGCAAAAATCTTCTATTTCTTTGCGAATGGAGAGGCTTTGAGACTTAACTTCTTCTGGAGCCAAATAAGCGATTTCTTGCTTTAACTTTTTCCCAAACTCGGTACAGTCATCTTTAACTTTACTTGAATAAGAAATCTTATAGATCTCTCTCAATAATGAAACAATATTCTCTACAGGTTTGGCATCCCAGAATCTTGTATTATTATAGTATTGTTTCACTTTTACAAGCATCATCTTCGAATATTCCGAAAGTGCCAGTTGACCCTCCGGATTAGGCAAACCATTCTCATTCTCGCTTGTTTCGATAATAGTTTTGAAATACGGTTGGGCCTTCTTTTGCATAGAAAGGATTGCCTTCCAATCTATTTCAGAACGCTCCATCCTCTTATCACGAACGTAATTGTCAAGATAATTTATAGCAGCTTCATTGTAGACTTGCATGATAAAGTTTAAGGAGCCTGTATGAAAAAGAGTTCCTGTACAGAGACCCTTGAAGCGTTTCCACCAGGTATTAGTAGTCTCTTCTTCATCATCAGTATCATCATTTACCAATGTGATTAGAAGACGTTTCTTCATGTCGTCTGTAAGCTTGTCCACTTCAAATAGGCGCAGAAAATACTGAGCAACTAGATCATAATTTTCTGCGACATAAGCGCCAACTATAACATTCACGCAACTCGCTTTGTCTTCACCAGACAAACCAGAATGAACAATATCAATAGAAGCCGTGGAGTCGGGGTTTAGTCTTGCATTTCGGTGAATCCAAAAATAAGAATAGTATTCCGAATCTGTTTCCGATGACAATAGCGATATTGCTTTCTCTATTTCGGGTTCAGAACGGTCAATAGAACCAAAAATGTCAACAAAATCACTATCGAAATGGCAATCTTTCCCCACTTTGCGAAACGCACGAATCCGGGCGATATTCGCAGTCCTAATCCTTAACTGGTCATTAGCGAACACGCCTAAAACTCTATATGGATTCTGTGCAAAATTAATCATATAGTTATATCCGTTGTTTATTCACATCTGATTGAACAATTAAATCTTTTATGTCAACTTCCAGAAGTCGAGCAATTTCAAGAAGGGTCTCTAGACTTGGCTGCGTAGTGTTGGTGCACCACTTTGATACAGTCGCAGGATCTTTGCCTAAAGTCTCAGCTAACCATTTACTTGTTCTTTTCTTTTCTACTAGAACAACTTTTAGTCTATTAACGTCTGCCATTTTGTTTAATATGTAGTTGATTTTTTCGCAAAGATAATGAAAAAAAAACAATCACAAAGGCTTTTGGCGAATTTTTTTGATTATTTCTTGATTTTTCTTCTTTATCACCCCTAAATAGGCCCAAATCTGGATGTGTTTATTTCTACCCGAAACGGATGGAAATGATCAATGGATTAAACTTGTTGATAATAACTATCACCTAACAAAACTGTTTTTCTGCTCATTCATCTGCATCTTCCTCTTTTAGGATGTTTGCCCAATACTTGACATGCTGCCGCTGCACAACGTCTTGCCCATCTCTCATCATCATCGTTCTTGTCACGCCACGGCATATCATTTGAAGTTCCACCACCCAGATTTTCTGACGCTGCCTGTGGAAGGAGTAATCCAACAAAGATGGCTGCCGCCATATTAGTCAGTTCATCGCAGTTGGCAGTAAAACGGTAATCGAACTCGTCATTCCACACCTTTTTTGCTATTGCTGGCACATAGAATCGTTCGGCTTCGCCATCATGATGAATATCCATCGGCACATGTCCTGTGCGTGGTTGGCGATAATCTGGCAACGACCTTGTTTCAGAGCGACTATCATCTCTTGTATGCGTTTCTGCTACAGTCCGTTGCTCTTGCTTCTCCGCTTTTCTGTCGTAATAACCATTAAGGACTTTCTGTACCTTATCTTTTGCTCGTTCCTGTTGTTCGCCAGTCAGCCACAGTTGGGAAAAGAAAAGGAGCATGTTGGCACTTTTTTCCTTGTTGGGCGAAGCGAATATGTAATCCCTGACGGGTACATAATGCTCATGTGTGAAAATATCGAATATAGAAGTAGCATAGTCAACGATGGCACTAATGGCATTTTGGCACTTTTCCTCCAGTCCTTTCAGAAATGTTTGGAGTCTTGCTTCAATGTGCTTGATTTCGTAATCCTTTTCGTCAATGATTTTCTGAAGCTTTTCCTCTTGGGCATCCTTTGCAATCATCAAACTATCGTATTTCATGCGGAGGAGGTCATATTGAAATTTTGTGTTTTCGTTGGCTTTGTTTGCCTTGTCGAGTTTTGCAGACAGAGTCTTCGTGAGTTTCTTTGCCTCCTGTTTTACTAATACGGGAAACTCGTTAATCTTTTCCTGCAACCGTGCATTCTCTGCTTCCAGTTGTGCATACTTGCCTTTGCCAAACAGATGGGCAACGGTGTTTCCGATAGCAGCTCCACCTTCAAGAATCTTAGAGCCATTCTCACGGTTCGCCTTTTCCGTCTTTTCCTTTATTTCTGCATCCAACTGGTCGCGCTGCTGTTGTTTGGCGGTGTTGTCGTTTTCCAAAGAAGCATTCTTTTGCTGCAATTCCTGATAATGCTGCTGCGCCATCTTCTCCTTGTACTCAATAGCGTTCAAACCCTCGATGCCAGTATCCTGCTTGGGTGTGCCACGCTCCATACCAAGACTTCTGGCAAGAACAGTCTGCATCTCCTCGCAATCCGATTTCGATAACTTCACGGACTTTCCCGTTTGGTGGTCAATCCAATCTACGATGATGTGCGCATGGTTGTTCACTTTCAGTTCGCCACTGTCCTCGTCGATATGTCCTTCATCCCGATGCAGGTCAATGCTAATGAGCGTAATATTCTTGCTTGCCAGCCATGCCTTGAACTCGGCAAAGTCCTCGATAGTGGTGTCAGGCTTTATTGGCGGACAACCCTCGCGTATGGCAGAACTGCCAGCGATGACTTTCACCTTGCCTGTCTTGCGGTCAACTCTCTCGTGCGACTTCATCTGCATTGCCCGTCCTGTCTTTTGCTTAACAAGAACTTTTAGCTGCTCCAATGTGTCGGATAAGCTATCGGCATAATCAGAATTGCGCCATGACTCATTCAGTTGTGTTCGTTCCGTCCAGAAGTAGGTCTTGCCATACTTCCTATTGATAGCGTCGATGTATTTTTGTTCGCGTCTGTTATGTGCTTCTGCCGTTCCGACATTGCACGGTTTGAATTTTATTCCAGTTTTCATTGTTTCTTATTTTTAAAGGTGTTTTATATAGGGTAGTCTTGGAGGGCAGAGCCTTTCCAAGCGGAGGGTGCAGGGAGAGGGTCACTTCCTGCTCAGGGTTCTTAGGGACTGAAAGTCCATGAGCGGAAGTGTGGAGAGGGTCATTCCACGCTGTCGGCGAGACCAGGGCGGGGCAGCGCCCAGCCTCTCAGGAGAGCCCACAACTACGCATGTAGTTATAGTGGGCTATAACAATGCGAGCATTGTGAGTCGCTACGCATCTGTTTACCATCTTGAAGGCCTTGTTATTCGTCATCGACAATCTCCAATCCCAACTTTTCGACTAGCAAACCCACAGCAGGATTTTGTTCTATCATCCGTTGGAGAATGGCCTCCTTTGTTTCTTCCATCAGGAGAAAGTCCGCCACATCAAATCCTGATTTCCGCTGTTCGTCAGTGGCCGTTTTCTCCAAGGTGTTGGAGATGCTTACGCTATGGCAAATGTTTTTCAGCATGGGTAATTTAGCTTCCCATTTCTCTGTTGCTCCGAGGTCGGGCAACAGCATCACGTCTCTGCCTTTCAAAACAGACGTGGCATCCGAATTGAAGCAACCATTCATACCTCCTGTGGCAAGCCAAATGAATTGTGGCATGAAGTGTGCACCAATCAGAACCGTCTTTTCGCTCTCCACCAATAGCACCTTTGCATTGGATGTTGGAAGAAGGTGCTCACCGAACAAGCATTGCTTCAGGTGAAAGTCTGGCAGTTTGAGCTCAGAGTGCGCCCAGCTGATATAACTTTTAGGTTCTTTCACTCGATGTCCTGTATTAGCATCGTAAAGCATAACCTTACCTGTGTGGACTTTTCCATGAATATCCGTTTGCCAGAAAACGGTCGAACCTTTCCATTTCTTGGAAGTCCCCACATGGTAAAGAAGAAATAAACGTCTTGTTTCCTCTTCACCCATTATCTTTGACAGATAAGTGTATAGTGGATTGATGAAATAGTTGGAGAGACTTTTTTGCATCAGTTCAGTAGGAATAAACGATGGAGGTTTTGGCGGTTCTATCTTGGGTATTCTACTCGGAATAGCTAAACCCGCATCATCCTTGAACGCGGACTTCTGTTCGGGATTATCCTGAAAGAATGCTTTAGGCGTATAGTGATAGCCACAGCTGCATTCGTGGTCGCATTTCCCAACCGTATCAGGAAAGTTGATGATGCCTTCCTCATCAATATATTTGGTGAAGCACTTCTTTTTACCGCAAGCAGGGCAAGTTATCTTGCTGCCTGGTTTATATTTCTGCAAATGGAATCGGAATGTTGACATAGCCAAATTGTTTTGAAGTTACACGTTCGGAACTTTACACTTTTACACTTTGGCGTTAGTCGAAAATGTAATAGTGTAAAATGTATCAAGGTCAGATGAGTTTACTGTATTTGCCGTGAGCATCTTTCTGAAGGACTCGTTCTTCCACCCATTTGGCAAGATCTTTCTTGACCGTACTTTCGCAAAGTCCGAACTGACAACCTGCCGTAATCGCGTCGCTGGTTGAAAATCCTGATGGGAGTTGGTTAAGGTAGGCGCGTTTCAGCGTTCCGAGCGAATCCTTTTTAACCGTAGCCGTTATCGACAAATAAGATGTTTCCAGATAGTCATACAGCCGTATGGCTGCATGAATGGATTTCTCATCTACAAATTGTATGTGAGATTCATCGCATGCCCAACGCAACACTTGGAACACAAGTGCGAGACGAGCCACATTAGAATCTGCCTTCATCATCCTACTGTCTATCAGACTGTCATCATCGATGGCGTTTACTTGGTCTATCAGTCCGTTCTTCCAATTCCAGAAATAATGCTGTGCCTCCTCTGCCATAGTGAGAACCTTCGAGGATTCTCCATTATCACACTCCAATGAAAGCAATTTGTCGATGATGGTTTTCCACTGGCGATACAGCACATCTGCCGAATCATTGGTACTTGTTGCATCAGGTGTCTCATCCACTCGTGCAATCTTTCTGCATTTGGGGCATAGGAAAAGTATGCGGTCTATCAGTCCGTTTGCCATATTCTCCTTCGTGAACAGTTCGCAGATACGTTTCGTCTGTGTTGTCCCGATGATGTTGATGCAAGGGTGCTGTATAATAATAGGCATAGGGCTGTTGCAACGCGACACCTTCAGTTGCTTGCCGCTATAAGCCGTCAGTAGTTGGGTAATCAGCGGATTGTCGTTATATCGGTAGATGCTGTTAAAGAATCCCATGATTTCATCAACGAGTATCACGATTCCGCGCTGATTGTCGTTGTGGATACGCATCATTGATTCAGGAGTGAAGTCCGAAAGAATAGTTTGCCGTAGGATGGGTTTCTCTGATTCTGGTGTTTCGCAATCCTTTTTGCCTTTCCCAAGAGAAGATATGTAAGCCTCGTAATCATCCTTGAACTTGCAAAACAACTGGTAGTCGTGTTCTTGCAAAGGACGATAGGCATAGTCGAGTGGTGGCGTTTTTCCTTGTCCTGGTCTCCCCACCAATATAATATATAGGGCAGGACTGTTTTTCCACGAGCCTTGAATCCTTATCTGACAAGAATTCCCGATGGCGGTAGCTGCTGCTGACAACATGCTAATAGCCAAATACTCCATGTTGTATTTCTCTATTTGCGTGAGGTCAAGAATGATGTGCTGCATCTTCTGTGGAAAGATTTCCAAAGGGAAGTCAGTTCCGTCCAGCTGCTCCGCCTCCAGTCTGATAGAGTTTGTCAATTCTAATCTGTTCATAGCATCTTTTTCTTTTTGGAATTGACATACTCTTGCGCTTCTCGCTCAAAATCCTTGATAGACCGTTTCTTGCATCCCACAAGCCATTCGTCTATTTCCGATTTGCGGAAAACAATGTTTTTCCCCTTTTTGTGAAAAGGGATAAATCGGGTACTTGTCCAGCCATAAACGGTCTGCTCGGCTGGATGATTCGGGAGGTAGGCACAAAGGTCTTTGAGACTTAACCAAGCATCGGGGTCATCTGGTTTCGAGATGTGTAGGTTGTCAACCTTACGGTCTAATGCCTCCAGCTTTTCCACAATGTTCGACAAGACTTGTGGAATGGAGTCAAATGAAAGATGGTTTTCAGCCATATTTGAATAATTTTATAAGTTGGCTGCAGACAATATGAAAACAGCCGCCTCCAAAGTGAAAGCGGTTGCAAAAGTATCGGCATTCTCAATGCTGATTTTGTACTGATTTCATGCCATAATGAAGTCTGTACTCCGACACCACAAATAAATGTATAACTTACTGAAAACCAGTGCTGTTAAATAATGTTTAGGGTGAAAGATTTTTGAAACCTGAAAAGGTGCTGAAAGCGTTATGATTTCATTCCATAACGCTTTCAGTACGGTTATTCGTTGAGATTTATATCGAGTTTGATAGCATCAGCAGCCTTCTCCTTCTTTTCGTCCACGACCTTGGCATAGATTTGAGTTGTGCGCACGTTGGTGTGTCCCAACATCTTGCTGACTGTGTAAAGGTCGGTGCCGTTAGAGAGTTGCAGCGTGGCAAAAGTATGACGGAAACAGTGGAAGGTGATGTGCTTGGTGATGCCTGCTGCTTTTATCCACCTTTCCAATGGTTTTGAAATCCATGACGGGTCGGGCAGTCCACCAAAGATAAGGCTTTCGGGGTGTCCTGGCTCTCCGCAAAGTTGATATGCCTGCTCGGAGATAGGCATATATTCAACCCCTTTTGTCTTCTTCTGCGTGAAGTTCACGCGATAGTGGTCGCCCTCTTTTGTGATTTCCTTCCACTTCATCTTCTGTATGTCGCTGTGGCGGAATCCTGTCAAAGCAGAAAATAGGGCGGCACGTTTGATGATGGGATTGTCGCAAGGGGTGGCAGCCAGTTTGTTCAACTCCTCCATCGTCAGATGTTCTCTTCGACTTTCTTTGCCCTGAATGCCCTTTACCTTTGCGGATATGTCTGTAACCAGATAGCCATCGATGAAAGCCTGTTTCAGTCCCGCCTTGAAAATTGCGAAATAGGTGGAAGCGGTGTTCTGCGAAATCGTTCCGCTCTTGTTTCCACCTTGCGGAGCCGTTAACAGGAACTGCTTAAAATGTTCCATCAGTTTAGTGTCGATGTCAGCGAAGATCATAGGTTCTCTTTTCGTGAAGATTTTCATCAATTCATAAACACGGCTCCAGTTCACAATGATAGCATCCGAACTGTTCTTGTGGCGTTCCCACGTAATCTTCTTGAAGTAGGCAATGAAGTCGCATTGCGATTTTTCCTTTTGTTCCAAAAGGGCGGCTTCTGTCTCCGAATAAAGTTCTTCTGTATCATATTCTCTCTGGCGGATGGCACGAACCTTATCCGCATAGAGGCAACTTTCTTGGTCAAGTTCCGACTTGCACAGGATGATGCCATTGACATCACGCTTGGGTTTATATGTAACAGTACCATCTGCAGAGGTGCGAGCCGTGCGTTTCTTGTCCCAAACAGGGGTGGTGACAGTCCGATTCAGATATTCGCGATGGCGCACCTTTGCATCGCCTTTACCACGCACGGGGTATGCTTCCAGATACAGATACCATTCATTACGATAATCTGATTTTCGGAGTTTCACCGTAACACGGGTGTTGAACAATTCGCGTTTCATAGGCTGCCTATATTATAAGGATTTGTAGAGTTCATCAACTTCTTTCTTGGGAACATAAACGAAATTCCCAATTTGTCGGGTGGGGATGGAGTATTTTCGAATGTGCAGATATACTGTGCTATCGTCCATGTGGTACTTCTCCGCAATCTCGCCAATGGTATAGCAATCTTCAGGTTCCAGACTATAGCGTTTCGGAAGAGGCTTCTCCTTGTTTTCCAACTGAATTGTTCTCAGAGGATAAAGCTTCGCCAGTTCTTCTTTGCTGACACGTGTTTGCCGTTGCCCAGGATTCACACTCGGTATAATTCCTTTGCGAACAAGACGATAAAGCGTCTCTTTGCTGACTCCAAACATCGCGTATGCTTCAGGCACCGTGATATATTCTTGTGCCTCAGGAATCATCTTGACAATTTCGTCAAGTTTCTCGTTCCGCAGTTTTTCATCCTTTCGCCTCTTCCATGCCGTCCTGGAGCAGTTGCGAGAACAATACCAAGAATCCAAAGTTTTGGCGACAAAGATTGTTCCGCAGACCTTACAGGCTCTTCTTATCTCAAATTTCGCTTTTGCCATAACGTTATTTTTCTATCATTCTTTTGTACCTTCTCTTTAAGTGTCACATTGTCTACTTCTAAGTGTTGGTACAAATATGAGTACAAAAATAGAGATAAAAATCGAGAAAAACAAGGAATAAAACAAATTTTAACAAAAAGAAAAATCCCCGTAACTGCGTGAGTTACAGGGATTTTGTTATGATTTTCTTATCGATTTTTATCTTTTCCTATTTGACTTCTTCGAAATCAGCGTCCTGAATTGTCTCATCGGTGTTGTTATTCTGTGATTGGTCGGTCTGTTGTCCGCCAAATCCAGCTCCAGCGCCTTGCTGTGCGCCAGCCTGATTGTACATCTGAGCGCTGGCAGCTTGCATTACTGAATTCAGATTGTTGATTGCCGAGTCGATTGCAGTAACATCGCCACTCTTGTGCGCGTCTTTGAGTTGCTGCAGAGCGCTTTCGATGTTTGGTTTCTGGTCGGCTGGAATCTTATCTCCGTTTTCGTTCAAGAAGTTTTCTGTGGTAAAGATCATCGAGTCTGCTTGATTGAGTTTGTCGATGCGTTCACGCTCTTTCTTATCGCTTTCAGCGTTTTGTTCAGCTTCGGCTTTCATGCGGTCGATTTCTTCTTTACTCAAACCAGAAGAAGCCTCGATACGAATGGCTTGTTCCTTACCTGTAGCCTTATCTTTTGCGGAAACTTTTACGATTCCGTTAGCATCGATATCGAATGTTACTTCAATCTGAGGAATACCACGACGTGCTGGTGCGATACCTGTCAGGTTAAATTGTCCCAGACTCTTGTTCTGTGCTGCCATTGGTCGTTCACCCTGAAGCACGTGAATGGTTACTTCGGTCTGGTTGTCGGCAGCTGTCGAGAAGGTTTCACTCTTCTTGCACGGAATTGTTGTGTTTGCGTCGATTAGTTTAGTCATTACGCCGCCTAACGTTTCGATACCCAGCGTCAGAGGAGTAACATCGAGCAGAACGATGTCGCCTACTCCACCTTCTTTATTAAGGATTGCGCCTTGAATGCTTGCGCCAACGGCTACTACTTCATCAGGATTAACGCCCTTTGAAGGTTCTTTACCGAAATAGTTCTTTACAAGCGTTTGAACGGCTGGTATACGGCTCGAACCACCTACGAGGATTACTTCGTCAATGTCTGAAGTTGACAATTTAGCGTCACGCACTGCGTTTTGGCAAGGCACAAGACAAGCTTGTATCAAGTCGTGTGCGAGTTGTTCGAACTGTGCACGCGTCAGCGTCTTAACCAAGTGTTTTGGTACTCCACCTTCAGCAGAAATGTAAGGCAAGTTGATTTCGGTGCTGGTTGTGCTTGATAGCTCAATCTTTGCTTTCTCTGCAGCTTCCTTTAAGCGCTGCATTGCCATAGGATCTTTAGATAGATCGATACCTTCGTCGTTCTTAAATCCATTTACCAACCAATCGATAATTACTTGGTCGAAATCGTCACCGCCAAGGTGTGTATCACCGTTGGTTGACAACACTTCGAAAACGCCGCCACCGAATTCCAGAATTGAAATATCGAATGTTCCACCGCCAAGGTCAAACACTGCGATCTTCATGTCTTTACCTGCTTTATCAACGCCATAAGCCAGCGCTGCAGCAGTAGGCTCGTTGACGATACGGCGTACATTTAGACCTGCAATTTGACCTGCTTCTTTCGTAGCTTGACGCTGTGAGTCAGAGAAGTATGCAGGAACGGTAATTACTGCATCAGTAACTTCTTGACCGAGATAGTCTTCGGCAGTTTTTTTCATCTTTTGCAGAACCATAGCCGAAATCTCCTGCGGTGTATATTTACGTCCTTCGATGTCAACGCGTGGATATCCACCTTCGTTTACAACGGTAAACGGCACGCGTTCAGCTTCTTTTCGCGCTTGTTCATAGGTTTCGCCCATGAAACGCTTGATGCTGTAAACGGTGTTTTTAGGGTTTGTGATAGCCTGACGCTTTGCTGGATCTCCAACTTTACGTTCGCCATCTTTAACGAAACCAACCACTGACGGGGTTGTACGCTTTCCTTCACTGTTAGCAATAACCACTGGTTCATTGCCTTCAAATACAGATACACAACTGTTAGTTGTACCTAAGTCAATACCAATTATTTTTCCCATAATTATCTAATTTTTAATGTTTTGCAATGTTTTACGCTGTTTATCCTACAAAATACGTGCCAACTGTCACGTGAAATAAAAAAGACTGACATTTTTTCACTGTCGTAACACAAAAAAACCTCCCTCCAGCGTGTGGAGAGAGGTTTCTATTTATTATATAATAAGGTGTTAGTTTGCTTTCAGATTTTCGCGAACCTGCTGTTCGATTTCTTCGCACAACTCTGGATTATCCTTAAGCAGCTGTTTGGTGGCGTCGCGACCTTGCGCCAGTTTCGTATCGTGATAAGAGAACCAGCTACCGCTCTTTTGTATGATATCCATCTCAACGCCTAAGTCGAGTATCTCGCCGACTTTCGAAATTCCTTCGCCGAACATGATGTCGAACTCTGCTTTACGGAATGGTGGTGCTACTTTATTCTTCACTACTTTAACCTTTGTAAGATTGCCGATGATGTCATCACCATCCTTGATTGGCGTACTACGACGAATATCAATGCGTACGCTGGCGTAGAACTTCAATGCGTTACCGCCAGTCGTGGTTTCAGGATTGCCGAACATGACGCCAATTTTCTCGCGCAACTGGTTGATGAAAATACACGTGGTCTTTGTTTTGCTAATTGCACCAGTCAATTTTCGCAACGCTTGACTCATCAAACGTGCGTGCAAACCAACGGCACTTTCGCCCATATCGCCTTCGATTTCTTTTTTAGGTGTAAGCGCAGCGACTGAGTCGATCACGATTAAATCAACTGCTGCAGAACTGATCAGCTGTTCAGCGATTCCCAGTCCTTGTTCACCGTCATCGGGCTGTGCAACGTAGAGTTCCTGAACGTTTACGCCTAATTTCTCGGCGTAAGTGCTGTCGAATGCGTGCTCAGCGTCGATAAATGCAGCTGTGCCGCCCATCTTTTGCGCTTCTGCGATAGCGTGCAGCGCCAGCGTTGTTTTACCCGACGATTCTGGTCCGTAGATTTCCACGATTCTTCCACGTGGATAACCGCCAACGCCCAGTGCAACGTCAAGACCGAGACTGCCAGTAGGAATCACTTCTACGTCTTCCACCTTTCTATCTCCCAGTTTCATGATTGAACCTTTGCCATAATTTTTTTCGATTTTGGCAATTGCTGCTTGTAAGGCTTTGAGTTTGCCTTCGTTTACATTCGTTTCTTGCGTGTTTTCTTTTGCCATGATAGTTTATTTTGGTTTTTTACAGTTTATAATTCATTGTTTTGGTTCGGTCAGAACCATTCGATGCAGCGCGATGTGGGTGGAACACCTCTTTTATTATTACGCGCGCGCGATGGGTTCTGTTGGAATAGTCGGCGAACGTTTCGTTGTAGGGATCTATCTCGTCGCGCCAGTTGTCGTAGGGTGCGAAGTAGAAATACGGAAACGCATTGACTACGCTGTTCTGTGGTTCTTCTCGCTGTCCTTCTTCTTCGAGTTGCTGCAGGTTTTCACGTGTAGGATAGATGCACTGCATGCCATTTTCTTTGCAATATTGCGCAATCGGAGCGATTAGCGTGTCGTATTGCTCGCGCAACGCTGCAAGCGAATAATTTTGATAGGCTGCATCACCAATTTTTTGTATTGGTCTGATTTGCAGAACATCGAGATGCAGACCTTCGAAAACCGTAGGAAACAACGCCAATTCAGCAGCATTCTCCTCGTTGACTGTATAATTCAGTCGCACGCGCAACGCTCTGCCATTCGCTTTCGCTTGGCGCAAGAGTTGGATGAGCGAGAGAAATTTCTCGAATTTCGCAGGCGGCATCAGCCGTTCGTAGGTCTGCTTCGTCAGTCCATGCGCCGACAAGATTATTTCATCCAAACCAGCATCGAGCAACGCTGTCAATTTTTCGTCAGTCAGCAAATTACCGTTGGTTGTGATAGAGATATTCGGCACGCCATAGCGTTTTCCCAACGCAACGAGCGACGGCAGATTGTCGAACATCGTGGGTTCCGTTCCGCAACCAATCTGCAGCTTCAGCGTTCTACTGAAAAGCGATTTGCCGATGGCTTCCAGATCTTGCTGGCTAAACTTTCCGCGAAGCGAACGCCGTATGTTGTCGTTGCTGAAATAGCACATCCGACAGCTAAGATTGCACGACAGAATCGGATCGACGTTCAATGTGAGATAGCGACGTCCACTGACGTGAAAAATCCAAAGCCCCAGCGCTCGCAAACGCTGGCTTTTGATTCGTTGATAAATATGTAAGAGGCGATAGAAGTTCATTCTACAACTCCAAGTCGCCATCAAACACTTCGTGCCAAGGCAATCCCTGCTTGTTAAGCTGCTCCATGAATGGATCGGGATCGAAGTCTTCGACGTTCCAAACGCCTGGTTTCTTCCATATTCCTTTGAGATACATCATTGCGCCAATCATTGCTGGCACGCCTGTAGTATAACTAACGCCCTGCATGCCCGTTTCGCGATACGCTTCCTGGTGCTTGCAGTTGTTATAGACGTAATAGGTGTGCTCCTTGCCGTCTTTGATGCCACGAATGCGACAGCCGATGCTCGTCTCGCCTTCGTAATTTTCGCCTAACTCTTGTGGATTAGGAAGCACAGCCTTTAAGAACTGAAGCGGAACGATTTGTTGACCATTGTATTCTATAGGAACGATGCTTGCCATGCCAATGTTTTGGATGACGCGAAGGTGTGTAAGATATTCCTGTCCGAAGGTCATCCAGAATCGCGCTTGCTTGATTGTTGGATAGTTCTTCACAAGACTTTCCAGTTCTTCATGGTGTAACAAATAGCTTTCGCGTGGACCAATATTCGGATACGTCAAAGGCTTGTGGATTTCCAGTGGTTCTGTTTCAATCCATTGCCCATCTTTATAGTAAGAACCCTTTTGCGTGATTTCTCGTATATTGATTTCGGGATTGAAATTCGTTGCAAACGCTTTGTGGTGATTGCCTGCGTTGCAGTCAACAATGTCGAGATAATGAATTTCGTCAAAGTAATGCTTTGCTGCATAAGCGGTAAACACGCCGCTTACACCAGGATCGAAACCGCATCCTAATATAGCAGTTAAGCCAGCCTGCTCGAATTTTTCTTTGTATGCCCATTGCCAACTGTATTCGAAGTGTGCTTCGTCTTTAGGTTCATAGTTTGCGGTGTCCAGATAGTTGCATCCGCAAGCCAGACACGCTTCCATGATTGTCAGGTCTTGATAAGGCAAAGCCAAATTGATGACAATCTCGGGCTTAAAGTCGTTAAATAAAGTTTTCAACTGCTCTACGTCGTCAGCATCTACTTGCGCTGTCTTGATAGATGGGTTGCCTATCGCTTTAACGATTTGATCGCACTTTTCTTTTCTGCGAGATGCAATCATAAACTCAGTGAACACATCAGGATTTTGCGCAATCTTGAAAGCGGCAACCGTTGCAACGCCGCCAGCGCCAATCATCAATACTCTTGACATTTCTTCTTTCTGTTGTTTTAGGTGGTTATTGTATGTTATTTAATTCTTCGCTTTTGATTCCTAAAGCATTCATCAGCGAATAGCCGAGAATCTCTTGAAAAAATCGTCCGCCACTCATGGGTTGCATAGCAAACAGCGTTACGCGTGGCTCTTCCGTATGAACCTGACGCAACACGTTGCGAACTCGGTCGTAGGTGGCTTCGTTGGGAACAATCATCAGTCGTTTGACGCTGATACTTTGGCTCACTGCGGCTGCGAGATCTACTAAGAAATCTTCGTGATTGCCCATTCCGTTGGTGGAACATGCTTGGATAGAAAATTCGCCCAAGTGGTCTTTGAACGCCATGCCATTGAGTTCGCTGTCGTAAGTCGATGGCAGAAAATTCTGAAGCGCCGTTTTGTCGTCAGAATGCAACAAGACAACTTGCGTTTCGTGCGTTCCTTCGCGCAATCCTCCATCGAGAGCGATGCAGTCTATCCATCGCGCAAAATCGGCTGGCGGGATGCGACGCCCAAGCATGCGCTCGAAGTTGACAATCAAGTCGAACGCAACGCTATCGACGTAGTCGGCATCGACCAAAACAACGTTTTCGCGCCACATATTACGGTCAAAGCGATTTTCCATCGCTACAAAGATAGTAAAATAATCACCAGATTTCAAAACACCTTATTAAAAATATAAGGCAATTTGTTCTATTTTTCGTTTTTTTTGGTACATTTGTCGCCGACAGAACATTCATTTATTATCCTAAAACCTATAAAAACATGAAGACAAAACTTATCGTTAGCTTTGCCGTTGCTTGCTTTGCATACACAGCAAGCGCACAAATAGTTACTGATCAATACGACAAAAAAGCACCAGTAACCGAACAAACAAATCCTGACTTGCAGAAACAAAAAGAGGAAGCGCAAAAGGATATCGAAAAACGCAAGCAAGAGCAAATTAAAGAGGTAGAAAAGCGTCAGAAAGAGGAGCTTAAGCGCCAGAAAGAGATGGAAAAGCAACAGAAAGAGGCTAAAAAGGCTCAGAAAGAAGCTAAGAAATCAGAGAAACGCGCCAAGAAAGCTCAGAAAGAAGCTAAGAAACGCCAAAAACTCGCTGAAAAGCAACAAAAAGCTAAGCAAAAGGCGTTGAAGGCGCAAGAAAAGGCAAAAAAAGCGCAAGAGAAAGTAGCTAAGCAACAAGCGAAATCGCTCGAGAAACAAGAGAAAGCGCGTCTCAAAGCTGAGAAAGCGGCTAAGAAAGCAGAGAAAGCTGCAAAGAAAGCTGCTAAGTACGCTTAACAAACTGCCAAAACAATCAAACAGGGCGCACAAAACAGTCGCCTATATCCATGCAACATCTTCGACAAGCACGTCGGAGATGTTGTTTTTTTTGTGCATTCCCAAAAATGGTGCGTGAGAACGCAGAAAATTTCTCCTTTATTTTCGATGAAAATTTGACGCAAAATTTGTCGAAAATGCGCACAGTTTTTTGGACAGAAAATGCAGGGAAAAAATCCGCTTTATGTGAACCAAAAATTTAGGAAAATGAGATAGGATTTTAAGAAAACTTTACAAAATTTGACAAATATTTTTTGTAAACTTTTTTTACCAAATTTTTGACGGTGGTCTAATGAAAAAATTTTCGCCGAAAAACGAGATTTTGGATGATTATGCAAGAAATATGAAATTTTCTCGTTGAAATTTTTGCACATTTCGCACGTTTTTGTGCAAAAAGTGGCTTTTTTGCGAAATTTTTGCGTCAGTTTTGCGATTTCGGAAGCGCTGTTTACGAAATTATTTCACGTGAGATAAATTTCTATCTCACGTGAGATAATTTTCTATCTCATATCATTTAACTTTTTTAACAGTCAATTTAACAAAAAAATGCACGTAAAACGCGCAAAAAAAACACAGGTTTTTGGTCGGTCGAACGTTGAACGGCGAAAAAAATCGAAAAATAGAGGCACTTTTTTGTAATGATTTTTTACTTTTTTCTGAAAACTCAGATTTTTTTTGCACGAAAAAGCGTCGATTTTAACATTTGAATTTTCGACGAAAAACATGCGAAATTTTTTGCTCAAAAAACGGTCAAAATTTGGCACAAAAAAGACGGCATTTTTCATGCACGAAAAATGCCGTCAGAAAGCGTGTTAAATCGTGAACGATTTATTTGGTATCCCACCACATTCTACTATCGAAGCGGTCGCCATTCGACAGATTAGAAACGGCAGCCTTGTAGTTTGTGGAGTTAACTTGTGATTCGTCTTCTGGATAACGGAAGCGACGTGGAATTGTTCCACCTTCGGTAGCGCACTCGCCATAGCTTGCTGCGTTAGCAGGTTGCACGAGTTCAGGATATCCCGAACGGCGCCAGTTTGCGAATGTCTCGTATTCGTCGCAGAAGCAGTTGATATAATATTGTATATTGATTGCTTTGAGCGGATTACTTGAGAATTGAGCAACCTGAGCGTTGACGTATGTCGAGATAGCAGAGCTGGTTAGGTAAGTGCTATACAATGATTGCGCGCCTGCAGTGGTGAACTGTGAGAATTGTTCCAATGCAGCCTGAACGCCGTTCTTGAAGTAAGTTTGAGCATCTCCGCTAACCCATCCGCGATATGCAGCTTCTGCGAGCAGAAGTTGTGTTTGCGCGTAAGTTACGATGAAGGTTGGCGATGTTGGATTAGAATAAGTGTAGCGGTTAGGCACTGAATAGTGGCTCTGATAGTTGTAGCCGTCAGTTCCAATGAGTGCATATTCGCCACCCAATTTACCAATCCACCATTGGCTTCCACTTGCATTGCTGTAGCCACCCGTTGGCAGACCTTTCTGGATTGAAGGATCAGAATTGCCGTACTGGAAGTCGCTGTTCTGAACCGAGATACTTGGATCGTCGCATACGGTGCAGATGAGCGCGATACGTGGGTCGTTGCCGTCTTGCAGTATATCGAGGAAAGTCTTTCCAATGAAGAATTCTTTGTCTTCGTGTGCAAAAATCTTAGCGTATGGCTCAGAAGAGTCGTTAGTCGTTACGCCGTCGCTGTGGTTCAGTTTAACGTTTTGTGCGTTTGATGTAATCAGACCGTTAGCGAGTGCTTTTGCAGCATAAGTCTTAGCGGTTGCTTGATCTACTTTAGACAAACGCATAGCGAGACGCAGCATGAGCGAGTTAGCAAAGCGTTTCCATGAAGCAGCATCGCCTTGGAAGTAAAGATCTTGGCTACCCATTACGGCTGTACCGCTCGAGAGATTTGCTTGTGCTTCATCGAGTTCTTTCAGCATGTCGTTGTAAACTTCCTGTTGCGTGTCATATTCAGGATAGCTGTACAGTGCAGGACGACCTGCTTGGCTGTAAGGTATATCTCCATAAAGGTCGGTCATGCGGCTGGCAGCATAAACGCGAAGCACGCGAGCCATGTTGTAGTCGATTTTATACGTGTCATCGTCTGCCCACTTATCGAGAACGGTTGTTACATCACGGAAAGCGCCACGGTCGCTGTTATAAGTAGACCAGTAAGCAGCAGAGTAATCAGCGGTATAATAGAACATATTGTGCGGCCACCACCAATCGATTGATGTAATGTGCTGCATCCATTGTCCTGCATAGATACATCCGTTTCGCCAGATGTCCCAGTCTGAACCTAACACTTGGTGTTGGGCATTAGAAAAGAGCATAGCGTAAGGCACGTTGCCTTCGTTGAGGTGCTCAGGATCGATGTTTGTGTCGCCGAAATCACCGCAACTGGTCAATCCGAAAGCGACTATCGATGCTAATACGAAATATTTAAACTTTTTCATTGTTGTCATTATTTAAGAATTAGAACTTAACATTGAGGTTGAAACCAATGTTGCGGGTCGTAGGATAACCATTCAGCTCGAGGCCTTGGCCATTGGTGTTGTTGATAGATGATTCTGGATCGATGTTTGGTGTCCATTTCTTAATGCACCATAGGTTACGAGCAACGATAGATGCGCTAAGTCCTTTGACAAACTTAAGCGGTTCGAGCAATTTCTTGGGGAAAGTGTAACCGATAGCAAGCTCACGCAGTTTGATAAAGTCTGCTTTGTAAACGAATTCTTCACCGATAGAGTTGTTACAGATAGCACGGTAGTAGTTTTGTGCTGTAACAGCGGTGGTGTTAGCTGTTCCGTCTTCGTTTACGCCAGGGAATACGTAAGTGCCTGTTGGGTTTGATGCGTCACGACCTTTAAGAGTCTGCTCGTGCATACCATAATAATATAAGTTATAGTTGGTTCCCGAGAAAATCTTTGCACCAAACTTGAAGTCGATCAAGAATGAAAGGAAGAAGTTTTTGTAAGAGAAGCGGTTGTTCCAACCACCAGTGAAATTGTAAACGCCGTTACCCAGACTTGTGAGTTCGTCTTCTGCTTGTGGCAGACCGTCTTTCAGGATGAGGTTTCCACTTGCATCGCGTTTGTATTTGTGTCCAATCAATTCACCGTAGCTTGAACCAACAACGTTGTAAACGTAAACGTTACCTGAACGTGACTGTGCGCCACTGATTTGCAGGCGATCTACGCCGTCGCCGAGGTCTTCTACTTCGTTATCGTTCCATGCGAGGTTAAGCGTTGTATTCCATTCGAAATCTTTTGTCTTCACTGGATAAGCGTCAACCATGAATTCGAAACCAGAGTTGCGAATCTTACCAACGTTAGCAATCATTGCGCCATAACCAGAACCACTTGATGTTGAAACCTGAACGATGTCATCGGTGGTCTTCTTTACGTAGTAAGCCATGTCGAAGGTCAATCTGTTCTGGAAGAACGACAAGTTGAGACCAACTTCGAACTCAGAAATGTGAACAGGTTTAAGGTTTGCGTTTGGATAAACGTTGCCATTGTTTTGTGTTGCAACAGAAACACCGTTGATTGTGTAGTTACGGAGTTGATAGAGCAGCAGGTTTTGATAAGCGGTTGTACCGTTTGATGCTGCTGCAAAGCCGATACGTGCTTTTCCGAAGTCGAACCACTCAGGCATTGAGTCGCGGAAAGTGTCGGTGAATACCCAAGATAGGGTTGCAGATGGATAGAAGTAACTATTGTGGTCGTCAGATAGCGTTGAGAACCAGTCGTTACGTCCTGTCAAATTCAAGAACAATTGATTTCTCCAGCTGAAGTCTGCTGTTCCATAGAGTGAATTTACTTTATAGCGAACAAACTGTTTTGCTGGTGATTGACCTGAAGCGGTGATGTTGTTTACTGACCAGAGTCCGTCAACAGTGAAAGGACGACCACCGTTTGAGGTGTAGAACATTTTATACTTGTTCGACATTTTGTTACCACCGAAGGTTGCACTTACGCCGAAGTCTCCGAAGGTCTTATCGAAACCGAGTAAGAAGTTGTAGTTCATTTCCTCGAAGTTCTTTTCGTATTCAGTGAGATAGCCGTTAGGGTCAGCAGCAGCGCCGATTGGCTGAACTTGCTTGTATTCTTGGCTATATCCGTCGCGCTGAACAGCTCCTTGCAAATAGAGGAAGTCTGTAATTTCCCAGCGAAGATTCATCTGACCAACGAGACGATTACGTTCCTGATTGTTAGTCTTGCGATACTGCAACCAATATGGGTTGTTGAAGTAAACGTTTGTACCACCAATCATTTCAGAACCATCGAGATTGGTTCCCCAACCTGCTGTTGTGCCTTTCAACCATGTAACATCGAACGAGTTTCCACGATAGATCAAAGAAGCGTTAGTGTTTCCGTTACCATCGGAGAGGTTCGAACGACCATTAGAACGGTCGAATGAGTAGTTAGCTGTAACATTTAAGTGGAGATTCTTCAGGATATCGTACGTTGTATTCATGTTAAAGCCCAGCTGACGATTGCCTGCGTTTGGCAAAATACTTCTTTCTTTGTTGAATGATACGCCGAAGCGATAGATTATCTTATCAGCAGAACCAGAGAACGACAAAGAAGTGTTGCTGGTGATACCAGTACGATAGAATTTCTTCCAGTTGTCGACGTTAGAATAGGTATATGTGTCGCCAAGGAAGTTAACTGCTGTGCCACCATCGAGCGCTGCACCCCAAGAGTTGCTTTCTGCGCTCTTTGCGTCAGCGATTGATGTTGGGCGAACACCATCAAGACCGATACCAAAGACGTCTTGCCAATCGCGCATATCGTAGATGCTGTTGAAAGTCAAGTTCTCGTTGAGTTCAATCTCTAATGGTCTATTTTTCTTACCACTCTTTGTAGTGATCAGGATGGCACCATTACCACCGCGGAAACCGTAGAGAGCAGAAGCGGCTGCACCTTTGAGCACCTGAATTGACTCGATGTCATCGGCGTTGATGTTAGACAGACCGTCACCTTGGTCAGATCCACCCCACATACCTGCGTTTCCTTGGTTGGTGTTGTCGAAAGGCACACCGTCAACAACGTAGAGCGGTTGGTTGTTGCCTGTGATAGAAGCGTTACCACGAATAATTACACGTGAAGAACCAGTAGATCCAGTTCCATTACCTGCAACGCTAACACCAGCAATCTTACCTGACAGTGCGTTACCAATGTTCGGGTCACGTGCCAATTGGAATTGGTCACCGTCAACCTTGGCTGTAGAATAACCAAGTGAACGCGCCTGTCGCTTAATACCTAACGCTGTTACCACAACTTCATCAATTGCAGTAGCCTCGTTTTGAAGTTGCACGTTCAACGTGCCGCCGTTTGGAGTAAGGACTTGGGTTTTCGTTCCAATGTACGAGAACTCGAGTTTTGCTCCAGCTGGACAATCGATGCTGTAATTACCATCAATGTCGGTAATAGTCATCACATTAGAGCCCAGCACTTTCACAGTGGCGCCGATGACTGTTTCGCCAGTATCATCGGTCACCGTGCCCGTTACTTTTGTGTCCTGAGCGTATGCAAAAGCAACGCTGAACATCAGCAGGGCAGTCAGGAACACCTTCTGAATGAGGTGTAACATTCTTTTTTCCTGTTTCATTGCTTTAATTTGGATTTAGGTTAAAATATTAAAAGGTAAAAAAAAAGAGTTTATTAAATGCTTTCAATCCATTACGTTTGCACACTACCACATTATTGTGCATGTGATAGGTTGCAAAAGTATAAAATTAGGAAAATTAAACAAAAATTTTCTTGCGAAAATTGTTTACAATGTAAAAAATTTTTCAATAAACGATAAAATTTGCCAAACAGGGTGGGTAAAGGGTTGGCGTGAAATTTAATTTTGGTTGGTTGCTTGAATTTGGCGGAAGATTTCTTCGGAACCAATCAATTCGGAACATGTGACAATTGTTCCAACCAAAACGCCGAGCATTCCATGCGAATTGATGTTCTGTCCCGTCAAAAGCAGATTGGGGATGCGTGTGCGGTGATGAACGCGTGCTGAATTGCCGAGCGTAATATCCTTTTTGATGCCATACATTGATCCACCTATCGTGCCTGTATAATCGAGATAGGTAAGTGGCGTAGATGTGTAAAAATCGTCGATTTCATCGAGAATTTTTGGAAAATCACGCGATACAACTTCCAACAATTTAGTTGCCTTTTCGCGTTTCATTTGTTCGTATTCTTCGCCACGCTGCCCAACTTTCGTACCGACCCATTTTGCGACTTCCGAAAAGTGCATATACGACAGAATCACGCCACTTTGCGCCCACTGGGACGGTTGTTCGGGGCAGAAATGCATGTAGAGATAACCTTTCGGCCACGTGTTTTGGTCGTATTTCTCGCAATCCCATGCCGTTTTTTGCGTGTAACCGTAGAAATTGGCGTTCATATAGGGCACGCAATCCTTTTTGAAACGAAGATAAACCGAGAAACCGCCGATGGTATTTGGCAAGTTTTCGATGCGTTGTCTGTATGCAGGGCGAATCAAAGGCGACTGCACCAGTCGGAGCGTCTGCGTGGGATGGATGTCGCTGATGATGATATCGGAGGCAAAAAAGGTGCCATCGGTGGTTTGAACGCCAAGCGCTTTCGACGTATCGCATACGATTTCGGATGCTTCTTTACGCGTGTAAATTTTACCGCCATAACGTTTCAGCGTTTCAGCCAATGCTGTTGCAACGTTATCGCTACCGCCAGCGATTCGGAATGCACTTTGATTGTAAAAATCCATGATGAAAGCGTGCGTTGCAAAAGGCGTCTTATCGCGCTCGGCTGCATAGAGAGGCAGATTGCCAACCAACACATTGCGGAGACGTTCGTCGGAGATGGTTTCGTCGATCACATCGTTGATCGAGCGAAGCAAGTATTCCGTTTGCAGCGCAGCATCGGTTTCGGTGTGTCGAAGACTGTGCAGCGATGACGCATGCGCTACTTGTTCGACTAGGTCGTAGTAATGCTCCAGATTTTCACGCTCTTTCGGAAAATATTCCGCCATCTGGCGAATGAAATGCTCGCGACCGATGGCGAATTTATAGCGTTCGCCTTGAAAAGAAACAATGTCGTAGCCTTCGGGATCTAATGGATGCAGACGCACTGAGCGGTCGATTTCAAAATAATGCGCCAGTTTATCGAGCGTTTGTCCATGCGCCGCACTTCCAATAAAGTGCATGCCCGTCTCGAATTTCACACCTTTGCGTTTGAAACACTGCAAACAACCACCGATTTGTGGTTGTTTTTCGAGAATCGTTACGTCATACCCGTTTTTCGCGAGAATGACTCCCGACGACAAACCGCCTAAACCGCTACCGATAATCACGACGCTCTGACTCACGATTGCCCTCCTTCCTCTGCTTGAATGCCACATTTGTAGTAGTCGGCATAGTGTTGGTAAAGTCGATGATACGCTTCGTCTTCGTATTTCGCGCACATCTCGGCGTAGTGTTGCTTGTAATAAGCGCGAACTTGCTTGGATTGTGTTAGCAAATCGCCTTGCAGCAGCGCGTTTTCAGCAGAAAGACGCGGTTGTATATCGACATGGATTTTTCCTTCACGCAACATAAAATCGTTTTTCGGCAAAACGTATCCAGCACCATGCAAGAAAATCGGCAGTATATCGGCTTTCAACTGCTGCGCAAGATAGAAAGCACCCTTGTGGAAACGCAGGATAGAACAGTCGGTACTGCGCGTGCCTTCTGGGAAAATCGCGATACTATAACCGCGATTGTAGAGATCGCGCAACTGTTCCATGTTCTGCTCCATTCCTTTGCTGGCTGGCAAAAATTCTGCACGATGAATCACGTAGGAATACAATGGATTATTCCACGCCCAATCGTTGGTCATAAATACAATTTTCGGCGTGAGCATCATCAAACACATCAAATCGAGATGGGATTGATGGTTGCAGATAATGACTGCTGGGCGCTCGAAGTTTTCGTTTTGTGTATTTTCTACAAAACATTTCACGCCTGGCACGCGTCGTAGAGCGAAACCCGAAATCTTTTGCAACAATTTATGATAGCGCTTACGGGTCTTTGGGGTATTTTTTCCAAAGAAGAAAAGCAGTCGCGTTATCGGAACGAGTACGCAGAACATGCAAATAAGGAAACAGATAAGTGCGTAGAGCGAATAAACCACTCGTTTGAGTGTCAGTGGCACAGCACGACGAACGCCGTTCTTCATCGTAAGCCAGCGGAAGCATATCGGAGGAAGATAGAACGCCATCAATACGACCGTAAACATGCCGATGATGGTGATATAGGCAAGCGATCGGAGTGCAGGATGGCGCGCGATGATCAGAGAACCAATACCTATAAACATAATGACCGCAGACAGCGCAACGGAACGCTTGTATGACAGCAGTCGTTCACGCCCAGTAGCGTATTCGTACACTAATCCTTCGGTGATGAAGATGGTGTAGTCATCGCCTTGACCGAAGATAAAGGTTGCCAAAATAATGTTGACGATATTGAATTGCACGCCAAAAATTTGCATCAAACCGAGAATCCAAATCCAACTGACAGCTAATGGAAGGAAAGACAGCAGCGCGAGTTCGATTTTTCCGAAAGAGAACCACAGGAAAAAGAAAACTACGAATCCACAGACCCATCCTACGTAATTAAAACTATCAGATAGAACCTTCACGAGTTGGTTGCTGACATCCTTTGACGAGAACGCGTAAACGGAAGGTGATGCAAGCGATTCGAATTGCGCTTTGATGTTATTTTCGCCCATTTCATCGGGATTTATAGCGCTAATCACGCGCATCACAGAGTCACTTTTTTGGATAAAAGTTTGTGCAAGCGACTGATTTAATACGTCGAAATCTTCGAGCGGTAATGGTTCTTGTTTGTTGGATAAAAGGTCGATGAAAGGTTGGAACGCTGATTCGTTGAAACCTTGCGTTGCACAAGCAGTGCGGAATTGACTCAGTAGCGTTGCGCGACGACTTTCCCAAAATGTATCCCATGCATCGAGGCGTTCTTTTTGCGCTTCCTGCGTCAGCAGAACGTTGGAAACGCTTTGCGAACCACTGATTTGCTGCGCTTTTTCCATCTTTTCCAGCAGTGGAACGACCTTTTGCTCGTTTGTTCGCAATGCTTCTTCGAGCGTTTTTCCTTCAGATACGACGTACATCGACGCGCTATTTGCCGATGAAGATAGCAGATTCATCGCCTGTTCTTGCGCTGGCGTGAGATAATTGATGTGACGCAAATCGGCATCGAATGACGTTTTCGAACTAAACCAACTGAAAATCAGCGTCAACAGTGTGACTATCAAAACGAAAGCACGACGTCGGCGTGTCGTATTCAACTTCAAAAAATCGAGTTTCACGTCAAATCGCGCGTCAGTCAGTCGATGTGCTTTCGCAAAAAGCGGTAAGAAAACCAGCACAAACAAGATTGTGCCAATCAACATAAACGAACCAAAAAGACCAAGATCGCGCATCGCGGCTGCATCGAGCCAAACTAAACAGAAGAATGCAGCAACTGTGGTAATATTTCCAATCAATAGCGGCGGAACCATCTCGCGTAGCGCTTCGCGTTGGTCTTTTACCTCCATCAGATGGTCGAGATAGTGCAGCGGATAATTGACCGCGATTCCTATAATAACGGAACCGATTCCTAACACAATGACCGAGATGCTGTCTTTGAAGATCCACATTCCTGCAATAGCGAAAAGCCAACCGAAAACGATGGAAGTACCGAGCCAAAGCAGGTCGGATAGGCGGCGATAGTGCAGCAATAAAAGAATAAGGATTAGAACGACAGCGACAGTCATTGCCAATAAACTGTCTTTCTTAATGCGGGATGCATTGCTCACAGCAATTAACGGCGCTCCCACAGCAGAAACGCTCACTGTTGGGTATTGTTGTTGCGTCAGTTCAATGATTTGCGTCAAGAATTGCGCTAAACGGTTATTGTTTGCCGTTTCACTGGAACCGTAAGGCGACGTAAACGTAGCGAGAGCGTGCTTTCCGTCGGCAGTAAAGATACGTCCGTCAACAATCTGGAAGTTGTTTCCTTGCGACTGACGCAGGCGTTGTAAAATTGGAGTAAATAAATGAAGTGGATCGTACTGCAGATTTTGCATCGTCAAACCAGCACCTGGAAGTTGTAACATACGCTTATTTTCCGCCATTTGTTGGTTGACAAAATCTTTTTGATGCAAAAGCGAATCGATTTTCACTAAATCCTGATTCGAAAGCAAGTAAGGTGCATGTTCAAAAGCGAAGGTCAGAACGTCAAAAATCGCCATTTCATCGGTCTGAATCATGAGATCTTTGACCATTTCTGACGTGTCTTTTTCTTCGATATTGGTTGCAAAAGCATCCATTGCAAGCACGATGGAATCGGCAGAAATTGACGTTTCATCGCCAGTTGACGAGAACAAAATCGCTATACGGTTTTGTTGATTCAGTTGTTGATAGATTTCCGTCAGTCGTGCATTTTGTTCGTTTTTCGGTAAGAACTTCGCGATGTCTTCCTCGTATGTGATTTGCGTCATCAAAAAGGCACAAATCGCCATAAACGCTAACAGAAAAGCAGCGGTTATGCGTCGTCTTTTCGACAGAAAATCGTAGATTTTGAGGAAGAATTGCGTCATTTCTTACAAAGTTTTCTAAGCAACATTCTCGGATAGCCATACACGACAGCCAAGAAGCACAGCGCTCCGTTGAGCAGACTGATGCGCGCGAAATCGGCAAATGGTCGGAAATGCGTGACACGTGCCTCTTGAGGAGGATAATACACGCGGACTGGTGTCGAGACGATTGGCGTTCCAGCCCACGCAGAGAAGACCAGCAACGCTAACTCAGCTTCATAGCGTGCTGTCAAGAAGCGTTCGCCCGACAAATGATTGAGCGGATAAAGTCGGAAACCAGACTGCGTGTCGGGTAAGTCGATTGACGTTTGTAGTTTGAACCAAAAATTCGAGAATTTATTGGCAAATGTGTTGCCCGAAGGCATATTTTTCTCGTTCAAACAACGCGCTCCGACAACGATTGCATCTGGATTTTGTTCGTGTTTCTGCACAATCAGCGGAATATCTTCAGGAAAATGCTGCCCATCTGAATCGATTGTAATCGCGTAAGCATAACCTTGCTCTCGTGCATAGCGCAGACCGCGTCGCAATGCGTAACCTTTACCTTTATTTTCCGCATATTCCACACGCGAAAGTGATGCGAAATCGGCATCCAAAATCGCTTTTGTATCGTCGGTAGAACCATCGTTCACCACGATAATCTGCTGCGTAATCGACTCAATTCGATGGAGAACGTCGGCGATTGTGCCTGCATTATTATAAGTAGGCACGATGACGCAGATGCGATGCATGCGAAAGATGTCGGCTAAGTCGCTCATTTACAAACGATTGAGTATTTCGTAAAGATTTTATCTTGGTAGAATATTTGTCCTTTTGCATTGACTTGCCCATCCTGTTCCGTTATTTTGAGAAGGATATCCAATTCGTTTGTTTCGTTCGGAAGAATGGGAAGGAGATATTTGATGTTGGAGATGCGTTCGAGTTGCATTGGGCGCTGCATGCGAAGCGCGAGCAATTCGGTCAGCAGTTGCACGATGCAGACGCCTGGCGTAATTGGTTTTTCTGGAAAATGTGCGCGATAGATGGCGTGTTCGGCATTGATGCGAACGCGGAACGTATCGTCGTCAGGCTGCGACACGAGGATAAACATCTCATTGAGTAGTTTCATACTTTCAGTTGTCATTTAATGGACTCCAAACGTAGCGAATGGCGTATTTCAGATTCTGATATACCACTGCGTTTTCAGTGCATCGGAGCGACCATTTAGGTTGGTTGATGGCGCAATCTTGCGCTTGGAACATGCGAAGCAAGTCTTTTCGGATGGTGCGCTTTATGTACCATTTTCGCAGAAAACCAGTCACGTTGAGCAGTTTCACGCGTTGGCGATCGGGTTGCACGATGAAATCGAACGCATGTACGCCAAATTCGTTGACCACACTACCGCGAACAGTTTTTTCTTCATCCATTTTCAGCACGCAGATGGCTGAAAGGTCGAAGCGTTTCGCAGAAATCTGCAGTCGATAACGCTCTACGGATGGTTGCGGCAGTACGTACTGCTGCGCCATCGCGTTGAGTGCGAAAAACAGACTAACGAACAGTAAAATTTTTCTCATCAATTTTGCCGTTTATCTTTACTTGCGACAGCGCGATACGCGTTTTATCGCCATTTACTTCGGTCATATCGATGGTCTCGACTGTCTTTTTCTGACTGTCGAACACCACTTTTACTTGCTTATACAGCTTCTTTAGTTCCTTTTTCTTAGGCGTTAGCAAAGCCACATAATCGTTCCCTTGCATCATCAGTTGCACAGAAAAATCTTCGTTCGACGTAAGATTTTTTCCTGTCAGACTGGTCATCATGATGCGTGCAATGGTTTGAAAAAGCCTACTGCTACGAATGTCGATTGTATTGCTTTTTGCGCCAGATTTAATATACACCTTATTATTATTTATAATAAAGGTATAGGTGTATGGTTTTGTGTATTCCCAACGCAGTTTGCCCTTCGCGTCATAGTACATCACGCCTTCGGACGTCATTTTGTCGTTCAAGAACGACATCGTTTTCGTCTGAACGAATCGGCATTGTAGTGTTTTGGTTTGCGATGTTGCTTTAGTAATGGCAGCAATCATTGCTTTGCGTTGCGTTTCTGTCGGTTTCTTCAGCGTTTGTGCCGATGAAATCGATGAAAATAGAAGAATTATGATGGAAAATAGAACCTTTTTCATTGTTTATTTTGCTATAAATATACAACCAATCATGATTAAAAAAACGCCAATCCATCGGATTGCTGGTATTTGTTCGTGGAAAAACAAAATGGCGGCAAACATACCGAAAACATAACTCAGCGAAATCATCGGATAAGCCATGCTAAATGGGAAATGTTTGATCATATACATCCACACCAACGTGGCAGCAGCGTAGCATATTCCACATCCAAGCAGATGCCAGTTGGTCAGGTTGCGAGCGAAAAACTGCCAAGTCCACGAGAACGTGCCCATGCGATCGAGCGCGAATTTGAGTAGAACCTGACCGCTACACAACAGCAGACTTTGGAAAATGGATATCAATAGCAATCTCATAGTTTAACCGATTTGAGTAAGACATACGCAACTTTTTTGTTGGTTGCGATATTCACCGACAAGATGCGTTGGGATTTGAACGCCAAACCGCCATCCTGTCGAAGATAACTGGGCACTTCTTGACGCTGCAAGCAGCATGCTGCGATGTAAATTCCTGCAGCCGACGCCGACGGATTTTCGCCAAAAAGATGTTTGTAGTGCAGAATAGGAATTTCGGGATAGAGTGATGCAAGCGCGTTGTATTCGGACTGATTTTCGCAACCGTTACTACTCGACAAAATTGCATCGGGATGCAAATTGAGTGATGCTAATTCATTCACGTCGCCCACCATTCCAACATCTTCCACTTCGCACATCGCGTTCGCGGAATCATTAGAGAGCAGCATGGCGCACGTGGTTTCGCTATACGAAACGTTGGCATTCGAAATCAATTTCGCGTCAACCAATTTTTGGAAAACGCTTGGCGTCATCTCGTCTGTACCACATACCAGCGCATTGCGTAATTCCGCCAACCGAATCTGCATAAAAGCATCCGACAGCGCTGCTTCAAACGATTGACATCGCTGCGAAAACGTGCTGTTATAACCATGCGACTGCGTTTGAATGGCAATGAGCGACGACAGCGTATTGTGCGTTGACTGCATGAAATCGGTGGGTTTTAGCGACGATTCACCTTCTTGCAAAATCTGATTCAAGAAACGCTCAGAATTTTCCAAGCAACCCAATCCCGTACCTGTGATGATTGCGTCTGGATTTTGCACGTTTTGGCGCTGCATCACCGTCTGCGCCGCGAACATCGTGCGCTTCATGAGCAAGCCCCAGCGCCGACTCTGACGCGGATTGAGCAGTTCGTTGAAATTTGGATCAATGCTTCGAGTGAATGGTTCTTGTAAAATTTTTGGTTCGTTCAACCATCCATCATCGAGCGATGGTTGCGCGGAAATCAGACTGCCATCTTTGATAAAAACACGTGATGCAGTCGATTTTTCTTTTACACGCAAATCCGCATCGGGAAGCGAGAAAATCAAAGAAGAATCGTTGCCTCCGAAACCGAAAGAATTGCACATCACGTGGCGCAGAGGGCGTTTCGGTTGTTCGTTTTGAATGAAATCAATCTCATCGGTCAATGGTTTGTCGCAACCGAGATTGATAGGTAAAAATTGGTTTTGCAGCGACAGCAAACAAATCACTGCTTCAATGCTGCCCGAAGCGCTCGTTGTGTGACCCGTATATGACTTCGTTGACGACACAGGTGGCACATTTTTGCCAAACAAACGCGTCAAAGCCGCCACTTCGGTTGCATCATTGTTTTGCGTTCCAGTGCCATGCGCGTTGACGTAGTCAATGTTTTCTGGCGCTAACTCACTCATTTTCAACGCTTTTTGCATCGCTAAGAAAGCACCATTGCCTTGCTCGCTCGTGGCAGTTTGATGAAACGCATCGCACGCATTGCCGTAACCCGACAGCAGCATGTGCACTTTTTTTCCGCGTTGCTGTGCAGAAGCAGCAGATTCCATTACAAGAAAAGCCGCACCTTCGCCTAAGTTCAGTCCAGAACGGTCATCGCTGAATGGGCGACAGCGCTTTTCGTCGAGAATCATGAGCGAATGAAAACCGTCGAAATGATAGCGCGTCAAACTCTCGCTACCACCTGCCACAACAATGTCGTATTTTCCGCTTTCTATCAAGCGCGCACCATAAATGATTGCATTAGCAGCAGAAGAACAAGCCGTTGAAAGCGTTGTTTCAAGTGCGTTAAGTTGCGGGAAAAGTTGCGCAATCATTTGCGTACTTGCACCACAATCGTGGGTCAGCAAGCAGCGTGCGGTTTCGGTTTCATCGCCCGAGAGAAACATCTCGGTTTTATCCATTCCGCCAACGGTTGTACCCGAAACGAAAGCGATGCGCAATGGTGCTGCATCTTGCAATCCTGCATCAATCAATGCCTCTTTAACCGCTATCGCGCCAAGCAATTGTGTTCGCACAACGCCTTTCGACGAAATTTGTAGTCGTTCACAAAGTTGCTCGTTGGTGAGTTTTACTTCGCCAACAGGCAGATTTTTGAGTGTCGTATGCAAGATTTGCGGAAAGTCGATGCCCGATTGCTGTGCCCGAAGCGCACGCAACGTTTCGTCTTTTCCTATGCCCAAAGCGGAGATTATACCTGCTCCAGTTATACAAATCTTTGAAGACAAACTCATCTATTTATGGATTTTTGTTTGGGTTAACGAGTACGATTTTTCTCGATGAAATCGGCCATTTTTGCAATTGATTGAAATACTTCCTTACCTGCTGCAGGATCTTTTATTTTGATGCCGTATTGTTTATCCAGAAGAACAATCAATTCCAGCGCATCAATAGAATCCAGACCCAAACCCTCGCCAAATAGCGGCGCATCGACGTCGATTTCTTCGGGTTTTAAGTAATCCAGATTGAGTGCTTCAATCACTTGTTGCTTTAATTCGTTGATTAATGCTTCCATATCGTTATTTTTTAATCAGTTTTAGTTTGGCTAAAAAATTATTTTTATCGACAAAATCTACCCAACCAGCAAGTACGCTTTCGGTCTTATCGTCAAGAAAAGCGGTTTCAATGATTTCGCGCATCTGGTCTGCATTTTCGCGCTCCAAAACATAGAACGAACTCTCGCCAAAATACTTGTTTCGGATAGCGATTTCGCCCGTTGTGATGTTGGGAAGCGTGTAAACAAAGAGTGCAGGACTTGGGAAAAAATTATCGATATCGCTAATGGTCGTTTGAAATTTCGAATCAGTAGCGAAAGAACTGGCGCGATTGAACAAAATAATCGCGCGATTTTCGGTATTGAAAAGACGTGGATTTTCGGCAGAAAGCAGCAATTCGGCACTGATAAACGCCAATTTGCAGAGTTCATCCATCTTATAAAATTTTGGATAATCCACCTTCAACGTCTGGTATAACTCCATGATTTTTTCGAAACCTTGCGCGTTGGTTTCGACAGGTTGTCCATCGAGCAACACGTTGTGCAGAGATATTTCAACTTCGTGTAGAACGGTCATCGTCTGCCTCCTTTCTGAAAAAACATCGCAGCATTACAGCCGCCAAAACCTGATAGAAGTTTGACGAAAGTCGTTTTGTCGGTGGTGCGGTTGTCGCAAGAAATATTCACAGGGCACGAAACACCCATCTCGGCAAAGCCTTTCGTTGCTAAAATTGTATGGTGTTCGATGGCATACATCGACAAAATCGTTTCGAGAACGCCTGCAGCGCCCATCGTATGTCCGTAGAATCCTTTCAGCGAATTGATGGGAACGTCTGACAGTCCAGCACGTTGCAACGCTATCGACTCCATCTCGTCGTTGTAGAGCGTTGAAGTACCATGAACACTCACCATCGCGAGGTCGCTAATTGAATGATTCCGAAGCACCGATTGCAGGGCTAAAAAACTTCCTTCGCCTGTTCGCGAAGGTCCAGAAATGTGGTTGGCATCGTTGCGCACAGCACCTTCAACGGCATACCATGCGTTTGGGTCATCGATATTGGTTGCTTCGTAAACGATTGTTGCAGCACCTTCGCCAAGATTCAACCCTTTACGGTCGCGGTCGAATGGTTTGCAAAAATCATCCGATAGCGCTTTGAACGACTGAAAACCAGATATAATAAAAGGTGACTGCACATCGGCGCCTATCACAACGGCATAGCGATAGCGTTTGTTTTGCAAAAGTCGCATCGCTGCAATCTGTGCGCAAAGTCCTGATATACAAGCATTTGAGACAACGACAGGCGGATTCGGATTGCCAAATTTTTCAGCAATAAAACGTGCCGCTTCGGCTGGCATTACTCGTTCTTCGGGAATATGATTTGGTCTATGAGCGAGCAATTCTACGTTGGCTTTTGTGGTAGAAAGAATGAACAAAACATCTGATGCAGATGCATCGATATTCGCTTGCGCCAAAGCCCTGCGCACCGATTGGATCGCCAGCGTTTCAAAGCGTGTAGCGCCTTCTTCCAGTTCCATCATTTCCCAATCGAAAAGTGATGCAACAAATGGAAAAGGCAACGCATCGATTTCATGTCGCTGCAGCGCAGAAGTGCCGTTCACAAGATTGTCGAAATTCTCTTGCGTGGTTGCGCCTAAAGGCGTGTAGGCATTGTCGGCTATTTTGCGAATCAAACGTTCCATCTCTTTTTCCAATCTTCAAAAAAAGCAGGACTTTCCCACTGGAGCTCGTAATTCAAATCGAGAAACACTTGCACCGTCTTGCCCGTTACAAGCAACTCATCGGTAACTGCGTCATGTATCTCGTAATCGAACACGATTTTCGCTGCTTCGGTAGGCTGATAGATAATATCGATGCGCGCTTGCTGACCATAGCGCAACGGTTTGCGAAAATGGTACTCCATATCTACGAGTGGCGCGTAATAACCATTGTCGTAGATGCGCAAGTATTCCAATTCGTATTGCTTGCCAAAGGCTTCGCGTGCATCTTCAAAATAAAGTGGATAACTGCCATGCCAGACAATTTTCATTGAATCGACCTCGCTAAAGCGCACGTCTATCAGTTTCGAAGCTTTCAATTTCTCCATGTTTATCACTAAGCTATATCTTGCAAAGCAATCTTCATCTCTGCCGTTGCAATCGTTTCATCGCCAATCTTCACTTCCGCGCGACACAGAGTGAGTCCCATCACTTCTTGCAGCACTTCAATCGATGTGATCAGACGCTCGCCAACTTTGGGTGTACGCAAAATCTGCAAATCGCGCACTGCACCAATAAAACCAAGCTGCACAGCACGATGGTAGATATACACGTTGACGTAGCCGATGCGTGCAGCACAAGTCTGCGCGATGTTCTCTACGATAGCGCAACGATTGAGCGAGTCGCATTCTGCAAAGAGATGGTCTGCTCGTACAGTGAAATCGCACACTGTTTGACGTTCATCAAAATGCAAAAGATGGTCAACCAAAACAAAAGGTTCTTGTTGTGGCAACAGGGTGTGAATATCGATGGTTGCAAAGTCTTGCATCATTGCCAAAATTCGTAATAATTAAACCACTGGTCAGGGTATTGACGGATGATTTTCTCTACTTCGCCAGCGAAAGTCTGCGCCATTGCGCTCACCGATGCGTCTCTCGTGTTTTCATGCGGCGTTTCGATGGGTCGGATGTACACTTTATAGCGTCGCAACCCTACTTTCATCACAAACAACGCTAAAGCCGACAATTTTTTCCGAGTAGCCAGCGCGAATGGTCCGTAAGGAAAGCGCGCTGTTGCATTGAAAAACTGACAGTCAACATACTTTGGCGAACCGAAAATGCGGTCGGCTGGCATGCTAACGATCTCGCCATCGGATAGTGCGTTGTTGATTTGAAAGACGTGGGATAGGTCTTCGCGAATGGGAATCATTCGGATATTATTCTTCGACAGCAAACGGTTGCGATTACTCATCACTTCTTCGGCTTCTTCCGAGAAAACCAGCGCATTAAATCGCTTTTCGCGCGCCGTAAAGGCATAACCTGCCAACTCGTAATTGCCTACATGCGAACTGAACAATAGGAAACCAGCATCCTGATTGGCTAATTGCTGATAGTGGTCGTAGCCTTCAAGATCGAAATCGAATTGCTTACCAGCATAATTCGCGAAACGGTCGATGATAATCTGACCAAATCGATAATGATTGCGATAGACATACCAAAATGATTTCAGTACACCAAATCCGAAACGCTGTCGAAAAAAATGATACATCGCGATGTAACCTTTGTGAGCAAACAACATACACGACGGAACGACAAAAACTGCCAATCCAGCATAGACAAACCAAAGTGGCAGCACGCGCATCGATGCAATCAGCGCACGATGCATCCATCGCATGCCTGCGGTCTTGCCTGTCCATTGCTCGTGATTGAGTTGCTCACTCATCGCGCGTCGCTATTTCAGTTTGCTTTCGATGTAATCGCAGAACTGCGAATAGGTTTTCACATCAACCATTTCTTCGGGTTTAATCTTAAAACCGAAGTTGCGTTCTACAATCACTACGATGTCAACAAAGTCAAGACTGTCGATGCCTAAGTCGTCTTTCAACAACGCTTCAGGTGCAATCTTTTCTTCGTCAATCTCGAGATCTTCGATAAGAAAATGCTTTACTTTTTCTTCAATTTCTTTTCTTTCCATAATGATTTATGTTGTTTTTATTGTTTTTTGCAAACGAGAATGCTATGTCCTTGTCCCAGATGGTCATAGATGTGTTCTACAACCAGACCTGCACCATCTATCAGTCGCAAAAGGTCGTCTGAGTGATACATCTTGCTGTTGCCGTTCGCCATCGCAGTGAAATAAAGACTGATCTGCGCAAGACAGAATGCTGCTGGTTCAAAACGCTGACGATCCCACAACGTTTCCATAATGTAAAGTCGTGTATCGTCATCCATAATCATTGCAGCGCGACGCAGAATGCTGCTGATTTCGGGTTCGCTAAAGCAATCCAAAAACTGGCTCATCCAGATAGCATCGTAGTGCTTGTCGGTTGGAAATGCGGTTTGTTCATCGAGCAAATTACCTCCGTAACCGCTGATGCGATCGGCACCAACTTTGTCGGCAGTTTCACGCTTCATGAGCGCCAACTGCTGCGGCAGATCCATAATCGTTACAACGACGTCGCTATCGTAACCAACGCACTGCAGTGCCCAACGACCTGTGTTTCCACCGACATCAAGTAGCGTCTTGGGATGACGTTCGAAAACAATACGGAGTGCATCTGCAAACGAATTGTCTGAATAAAAATGATCGAAAGCAAACCAACTCTTTTGTGCTTCAGCAGGCAGTTGCGACAAACCTTCGTAAATCGTTTCCCATTCACCGAAATGGCGCAGTCCTGCAGGCTTTCCCGTCTTCAGCGCTTCTTCCAGCGAAAACCATCCTTGATAACAAACATCGTGGTTGAAGTCGATATTGACGCGGGTTGCTGGATCGTTCAACAGAAACCAACCTGCTTTGGAAATCGTAAAGCGATTTGTGTCGGCATCGACCAACACTGTACCAGCGGTTAACGACGATTCCAACAGCACTTTAACGGCATATTCCGACAGCGATGTACGTTGCGCAATTTCTTCGATGGTCAACCCTTTCGGATCGTTGAGCATCTCCAAAATACCAAAGCGAATCATCAGTCGGGAAACTTCAAAAACAATCGGTCCGAAGGCGATTCGCTCTGCCAGCGACTGTGCTTCGCGAGCGGATTGCGTTTCTTCAGTATATTTTTTTAATGCAGGAGAAAGATTCATCGTTGATTGGTTATTTCATTTTTTTCAAAACAAGCGCAGAGTTTGTGCCTCCAAAACCGAAAGAATTGCTCAATACAGTCGAAACTTCAGTCTCTACGGTTTTCGTTGCAAGATTTAGCGGAGCACTGTATTCATCTGGATTTTCAAAGTTAATGTTTGGTGCAACAAAAGAGTGTTGCATCATCAAAATAGAATAGACAGCCTCACTTGCACCAGCCATCCAGCACTCGTGTCCTGTCATTCCTTTCGTAGAACTAATCAAAGCGCGTTGCCCATGAAACAGTCTGTCGATGGCAATCGCTTCAAACATATCGCCCTGATGCGTGGAAGTAGCGTGTGCATTGACGTAATCGATGTCGGAAACGCTTACACCAGCATCCTCCATTGCGCGACTCATAGCGATAACGCTACCATCGTCGCTCGGCTGGCTTATGCCTCCGCCGTTGGAAGAGAAGCCATAGCCTGCTACTTCGCAGAGAATCGTTGCTCCGCGACGCTTTGCGCTTTCTAAGTCTTCGAGAACCAACGCTGCTGCACCGCCACTCGGCACCAGACCATCACGATCGCGGTCGAAAGGACGTGACGCGAGTTGTGGTTCATTCATCCGCTTCGAGAATGCACCGAGAGCGTCGAACGTTGCCATGGAATAATGGTTTACTTCTTGCGCACCGCCACACAGAACGCGGTCTTGCAATCCTTGTTTAATCAGAAGATAACCTAATCCAATAGCATGGCTACCACTGGCACACGCTGCGCTGACAGAGAAATTCACGCCACGAAGATGAAATATGGAACTCATATTCATATTCACTGTCGAATTCATCGACTGAAAGATGAGTCCGCTACCCAACAAAGCAGAATCGTGTTTTTCTTCCATGATTTTGTGGGCTTCAATCACTGGTTTGGCAGACGAATCATTGCCAAAGATGACGCCCACTTCGTTATTTAATAAAAATTCGTCGTCCATTTGCGCTTGTTGAAGCGCCTCTCTCGATGCCATATATGCATAAGCGGCTTCTTCAGACAATCCAGCGCGCAGACGACGATGCAGTAATCCTTTCAGTTCGGGTTGAGCGACGATGCCAGTTAGTGCCGATTGGTATCCGTAACCAATGCGTTGCTCGTCTAACCCAATGCCCGAGCGACCTATTTTTAATGATTCGAGCACTTCAGATTGGTCGTTTCCCAAGCACGACCAAATGCCCATTCCTGTGATGACAACTTTTCGATTCATAGGTTGTTATGTGTAAAGACCGCCGTTGATGTGAATCACTTGCCCAGTGATATAAGCGGCTTCTTCAGATGCTAAAAATGAAATCAGCGATGCTACTTCTTTTGGCGAACCAAAGCGACCTGCAGGAATCAACTTCTTTAATTCCGCCTCATCTAAGTCGCGCGTCATATCGGTTGCAATGAATCCTGGCGCTACTGCGTTGACCGTCACTTTTCGCGGAGCGACTTCCAGCGCTAGCGCTTTCGTTGCGCCAATCAATGCTGCTTTGGCAGCGGCGTAGTTGGCTTGTCCAGCCATACCTTTCACGCCAGATAGCGATGAAACATTGATGATTCTACCTTTGCGATGCGTCAACATATTTTTCAGCAGACGACGAGTAAGAAAGAAAAAACCGTTTAGCGTTGTCTCGAGCACTTCACGCCAAGCGTCGTCCTGCATAAAAATAAGTAGATTATCGCGACGTATTCCTGCATTGTTTACTAATACCGACACATAATCGTCTGGGTGATTTGTTTCCCATTCTGCTACGGCGCGCTCTATATCGTCTGCATCGCGCATATCAGCACGCCACAATTCGGCAGTGCCTCCTGCTGCTCGTATCAAGTCGGCTGTTTCTTGTGCTGCATCTTCAGAATGGAGATAGTTCACAACAACGGGCAAACCATCTTGTGCCAATCTCAATGCGGCTGCTCTACCTATTCCGCGCGAAGCGCCTGTAACTAAAGCATATTCCATAATAATCAAGTAGTAATGAAACGCAAATGTAACAAAAAAATTGCTTTATCAAAAATTTCGCCTGTTTTATTCGTAGTTTAGTCGCAGTGGATGCTGCTTCAGACGCTGCTCAATCTGAGCGAGTTTGTCGTAGAGTGGATGATCCTCGACTATCGTTGGCAAAATGTTGCGCACGAGATCGTAAGTTGCTTTCGATGCATCGCAAAGTTGGTCGTAACACTTCAAGCAATCGGTTGCTTGCGCCAGCGCTGCCATGAGTATCGTTAGCACTTGCCAAGCATTCTCTACAACATGCTGGCATATCAATGCGGAATTCGTTCCCATAGAAACGATGTCCTGATTGTCGTTATTGTTTGATATGCTGTGCACATAATTTGGCATCGCCAGCGTTTGGCACTCGGCAGTGGTGCTTGTGGCGGTGAATTGACTGGCTTGCAGACCGTAATTCAAGCCAAGTATGCCGAGATTGAGGAACGGTGGCAAAATATTGTTGATGCGATCGTGCAGCAGGTAGTTGAGTTGGCGTTCTGCAGTCATGGCAAGGCGCGTCAGAACAATCTTCAGTTTATCTTGTTCCAATGAAATATAATCGCCATGAAAGTTTCCACCATGATAAACATTCTTTGTCTGTTCGTCAACGATAGGATTATCGCTGGCAGAAGCGAATTCGTTTTCGATAACTTGTTGCGTTTGGCGCATCGTATCGTAGATTGGACCAAAAATTTGTGGCACACAGCGCAACGAATAATATGGTTGCACTTTGTGTTCGAATGTACTTTCAACGTGTTTCTTGTCGTATAGCGCATGCTCTCGCTTCAATAGCGCGCTGCTGCTTTGCGATAGATTTCTCAGTTGCTGCGCGATGATTTGCTGTCCCGTTTGCTGGCGACACGCATTCAATGGTTGCGCCATGAAATCGTCGTACGACTGCGCTATCTCGTTGATCCACAGCGACGCAAGCAAGGCATAGTCGAACAAAGCATTGGCTTTCAATTGGTTGTTGGCTGCAATGCCGAGCATAACCGACGTTCCGTTGGTCAGCGCGAGCCCTTCGCGGATGTAGATGTTCAGCGGTTGGATGTTTAGTCTGTGCAAAACATCGCTGGCGGGCAACCATTCGCCTTTATAATGCACCTTTCCTTCGCCAATCATTGTTAGCGCTATGTGCGCCAGTTGCACGAGATCGCCGCTTGCGCCAACGCTTCCGTGTTGCGGAACAAAGGGAATAATTTCGTGATTGATGAACGACGTCAGCAACTCAATGAGTTGTGGATGTACTCCCGACTTCGCCTGCAAGAATGTGCAGAGACGCGCCAGCATCGCTGCTTTAACATCTTTGTCGGGCAACGGATTGCCAGCGCCAGTGGCGTGACTGCGAATAATATTGTATTGCAAATCTTTCAGACTTTGGTCTTCTACGCGCCACTGCGCCATGGGTCCGAAGCCTGTGTTGATGCCATAAATAATTTTATCTTGTGCAAAAGTTTCGAGAAAAGCGTAACTTTTTTTGACGTCTTCAATAGGAAGATTTTTCAGGTCGATGGGTTCGTTTTGGTAAATAATGCGTTCTATCTTCGATAGGTTTATTCTGTATGCCATTTTGATGTGTTTAGGGGTTGTAATGTGCAAAGTTATTGATTTTTCAGGGTATTTCGTTGAAGAAACGATGTTTTTTTCACAATATTTCAACGAGTTTCTACGTTTTTATAAATGAAAACCAATATCGGTAATTAGTTTTATAAACAAGGTAAACAAATTAGAGGTATGAAAAAGGTATTAACAATCACATTGGCAACGATGCTGTTGTTGTTGGTTTTCTCGTGTTCTTCGGATGATAACGACTGGACTGGCGAGCAATTCCCAACAGATTTCAACAACGGCACCGCGAGTTCGTCTGCCAGCACAGCAGGCGACTTGGACAATCTAACGATTGCCATCGATACTACAGCGCTTTCGGAAACGGAGACTGTTCCTTCTGACGACGAAGATTATATAGAAAACAACACATTTGGCAATGTTATCGAAATCTACTACAACGGCAGCAGCGCAACTGTCACAGGAAGCGTTGACGGTGTAACGGTTTCTACGAGCGGCGCACATGTAAGCGTCACATCGACAGTCAAAGGCGTTTGCTATTCGTTGAGCGGCACAACGACGGATGGTAGTTTCAAAATCCAATCGAGTGCAAAGAAATATGAAATCCTCATGAACGGCGTCAATATCACTAATCCAACAGGCGCAGCAATCAATAGCCAGAGCGGCAAACGTGGCTATATCGTACTGGCGGATGGCACGTTCAACACGCTAACTGATGGCACCAGTTACACAATCCCCGATGGAGAGGATATGAAAGGCACCATGTTCAGCGAGGGTGAACTGCTTTTCAGCGGTAGTGGTAAGCTTCGCGTTTATTCGAACACGAAACACGGCATCGTAAGCGATGACTATATCATGTTCAGACCTAATAATAATATTTATGTCAAGTCAACTTCTGGCAACGGAATAAAGGCTAACGATGGTATCTTAGTGAAAGGCGGCGTTATCAATGTAGAAACGTCGGCTACTGCAGCAAAAGGACTAAACAGTGAAGGCTATTTCCAAATGGATGGCGGTAGAGTTATTGCCATAACGACAGGAGATGGCGAATACGATAGCGACGATAAAGATGCAAAAGGTAGCGCTGGCGTTAAATGTGATAGCATCTTCGTCATGAATGGCGGAGATCTGTACTGCAAGAGTACAGGTACGGGTGGCAAAGGTATCTCTACGGATCAAACGCTTACAGTTAACGACGGAACGATTAAAGTTATCACCACAGGTAAAACATATACGTACGGAAGTGTCGATGCTAAACCTAAGGGAATAAAGAGTGACGGCGACATGACATTCAACGGCGGCGATATCATGGTGAAATGTACTGGTACAGACGATGGAGCGGAAGGTATTGAAAGCAAAGCGCTGATGACAATCAACAGCGGAAAAATAGAAGTCTATGCTTACGACGACGCACTTAACTCTTCCAGTCACATGTATATTAAAGGTGGCTACATCTATGCATTCTCTGTAAACAACGATGGTTTGGATTCGAATGGCAACATGTACATTCAGGGTGGTACTACAGTGGCTTACGGCACCAGTGCACCAGAAAGCGGCATCGATGCTAACGAAGAAGAAGGTTATTCCGTTATAGTAAGCGGCGGAACGCTCGCTGCAGTAGGCGGAAGCACGTCATATCCATCGTCATCGAGCACACAACCGAGCATCGTTTACGGCGGTAGCGTCAGCAGTGGTACAACCGTCGCGCTCAATAGCGGCAACACCAACATCCTTGCACTGAAGATGGGTCGCGCTTACAATGGTTCGGCAGTCTTTTTCTTCACTTCACCATCGCTTTCCAAAGGAAATGCTTACACCATCTACACTGGAGCGACTGCGAGTGGCACAGATTGGCACGGGCTTTATACTGGAGCAACATTGTCTTCTACAGGCAATTCAGCCGCAACGATATCATCGCTCGCGCTGCCGTATTCATCGACTGGACAAACGCAAGGCGCTGGAGGCGGAAACCCTGGCGGTGGTCCTGGCGGAAGATAAAAAATAAAATTCTATACTATGATTCATTGGATTCGAAAACACGGAGAACATTTCATCTACGTAACGCAATGGCTTTTGCTGTTCATCATCCCTGTGATTATTGAATACAGCCGAAGCGTCAGATTAGCTGAATTCAGTTTCCAATGGAGTGAAGTCCTACGAGTATGGCTTGCTACGGCGTTCCTACTCGTAGGAATGATCATTCACAACTACTTCATCGCGCCAATTCTGGTCTATCAAAAAAAAGGCAAGCGCTACTTGTTGCTTGCAGCGTTGCTCATCGCAGCTTTCTGGGGCGTGCAGATACTGCAACGACCCACGAATATTGACGAAGAAAATCACGTGAAAGCGCGCGTCGAAATGATGAAAAAGGAAGCGATTGCAAAGGGAGAACCCGTCAGAGAGACGCTCGAGAAACCTAAATATGGTGGACCTCCAGGCGTTCCACCGCTCGTTTTCGGTCAGCAAGACGTCGTTCAGATTGTTCTCTTCATTCTTTTGATGGGCGTGAACTTAGGAATAAAATTCTATTTCAAGTCTGAACGAGACGAACTCGACTACGAAGAACTGAAAAACAAGACTTTGGAACATCAGATCGAGTATCTTAAATACCAAATCAACCCGCATTTCTTTATGAATACGCTGAACAACATTCACGCGTTGATTGATATATCGCCCGAAAGAGCGAAAACGGCGATGATGCAGCTATCAAAGATGATGCGCTACGTGCTTTACGACACCGACAAACGCGTCGTTCCCGTCAAAGAAGGACTGAATTTCATGCAGAATTTCATACAACTGATGCGCTTGCGCTATACAGATAAAGTGAAAATCAACGTGAACGTTCCCAACGAAATACCCGATCGCACACTGCCGCCAATGCTGATTATTTCGTTCATCGAGAACGCTTTCAAGCATGGTGTAAGTTATAAAAAACCGTCGTTCATCAACATCGATTTCCAATTCGCAAAAGATGGACTCCACTTTCAATGCGTGAACAGCAAACAAGACGAAATTCCAAAAATCAAAGGCGGTGTCGGACTGAAAAATACGCGTGAACGACTGACGCTTCTCTACCCAGATCACGACGTAGATGACCTACTTGAGATTACAGAAAACAATGAAACATATAACGTCAAACTATTTTTACCATGGAAAACAACCTAACTATGAGATGTATTGCAGTAGATGACGAGCCATTGGCACTCCAGCAAATCGTGAAATACATCAACGACATCCCGTTCTTCACGCTTGTCGGTCAGGCTGATAGCGCTTCTGCCGCTAACGAGTTGATCCAGAAGAACGAAGTGGATGTAGTATTTCTCGATATCAGCATGCCCGACGTGAATGGCATTGAGTTCGCAAAACAACTCACTGAAAATCCACCAATGATTGTCTTCACAACGGCGCACAATCAGTATGCAATCGAGGGCTATAAAGTGAATGCAGTAGATTATCTCTTAAAACCATTTTCGTTTGAAGAGTTCAAAGAAACTGCCAATCGCTTGCAACGCCGTTTCCAACTCATGCAATCGGCTGATGTCTCATTCGTTGACGACGACAGAGCCATCTTCCTCAAGACCGATCGACGCATCGTGCGTCTCGAAATCGATGATATAGTCTATGTAGAAGGCATGAGCGAGTATCTAAAGATACACGTTAAGAACGAAAAACCTATCGTTGTCCTTCTCAGTATGAAGCGTATGGAAGAGCAACTGCAGCGTTACGCTTTTATGCGCGTGCACCGCTCTTACATCATCAATCTTAAGGAAATTAGCGAAGTGAGTAAGGGCGTTGTTGTGTTGAACGACGGCACTGAATTGCCCATCGGCAACAACTGTCGCGATGCATTCATGAACTATATCTACGAGAAATTTATCGGAAAAGATAAATAAACCAAATCAGTGCGACTGCTTATCAAACCAATTGTTATTTGATAAGCAGTTCGGCTATTTGGATGGCGTTTAGCGCTGCACCTTTTCTGATTTGATCGCCGCTCAACCAGAACGTCAATCCATTGTCGTTTGCCAAATCTTTGCGCACGCGACCAACGAATACGTCGTCTTTTCCAGCCGTATCCAATGGCATTGGATAAACCAACTGTGCAGGATCGTCTTGCAACACGCAGCCTTGTGCCGATGCAATGGCGCGTTGCGCTTCTTCTACGCTGATTGGGCGTTCTGTTTCAATCCAAACACTTTCCGAATGTGAGCGCAATGAACTCACGCGAACGCACATGGCGGACACCGTTACGTCACTGTGCAAAATCTTGCGCGTCTCATTAAACATTTTCATTTCTTCTTTCGTATAGCCGTTGTCGCAGAATACGTCGATCTGTGGTATGACATTGTAGGCTAATTGATGTGGAAATTTCTGGATAGTCAGTGGATTTCCTTCTACAATGTCCTTGTATTGCTGTTCCAACTCAGCCATCGCTGCTGCGCCTGCACCGCTCGCGCTCTGGTAACTCGACACGTGAATGCGACGAATATGGCTCAACGCTTCCAGCGGCTTAAGCACTACAACCATCATGATCGTGGTACAGTTTGGGTTTGCAATGATATTGCGCGGACGAACAAATGCATCGTCGGGATTACACTCGGGAACGACGAGTGGCACGTCGTCGTCCATGCGAAAGGCGCTGCTGTTGTCGATCATCACTGCACCATATTTCGTGATGGTTTCTGCAAACTGACGCGACATCGAGGCGCCTGCCGATGTGAATGCAATATCAACACCGCGAAAATCATCGTTCTGCTGAAGCAGTTTCACAGTAATCGGCTCGCCGCGAAACGTGTATTGCGTTCCTGCACTGCGCTCACTACCAAAGAGTTGCAGCGTTCCAACGGGAAAATGGCGTTGCTCTAAAATCTTCAATAACTCTTGTCCAACGGCGCCGCTGGCTCCTACAATCGCGATGTTCGGTTGCTTGTTCATTGCTCTATAAAAAATAAAAATGTGTGCTACATCAAATTTGGAGCGAAATTACACAAAATCTGACAAACAAGCACGCAATGGCGAAAAATTTTCCAAGAAAGAAAAAAATGAATCCATAAAAAAGAGAAAATTTCTTTATAAAAAGGGCAAAAAAATTTCTTAAAAAAACGCTTCAAATTTCTCTTGAAATCTCTCTTGAAAAAGCCCTAATCAGGGTCGCGCGACACGCGTTAAAATTTGTCAAATCGTGTGAAATAGCGTCAAAAAATAGCGTTTTCCGATGCCGTTTTTTTGCGATTTTTTCGCCGTTCACCCATCGACCGACCAAAAACCTGTGTTTTTTTTGCGCGTTTTACGTGCATTTTTTTGTTAAATTGCGTGTTAAAAAAGTTAAATGATATGAGATAGA
>Ga0065711_1026409_pt1 | contig 72846 bp, 39 predicted proteins | sample Hoacrofraction12_FD_59098 | JGI IMG/M metagenome (GOLD analysis project Ga0065711, IMG submission 59098) | Hoatzin crop microbial communities from Cojedes, Venezuela - Epithelial fraction 12 v2 (version 2) | ecosystem: Host-associated > Birds > Digestive system > Esophagus > Crop | place... | reverse complement strand
AAGCTGCTAACTAGTTGCCTAAACTTTGTATCTTCCAGTATGCGGAATGCATGGAAGGAAAGCAGCAAGATGTGTTCCTAAGACTGAATACAGACTATTTAAAAAAGTATTAGGTATTGGTTTGAAAGGTAAAGTATATTTCACTGCATGGCAATATTATGAAGTTTAGAAGAGCAATTTATTAAGCAAAAAAGTGTGCATCTCCATACCATAGTTTTAATAAAGATATTTGAATAATTTTCTCTATGCAATGATTGCAGTCAGCCCAGATTCAGAGGAAGTTAAACTCACATTGTCATTAATTTTTTATATATGAATTTAAAATACTTTACCAAGAGAATCCCTGGGAGGAACATTTAAAATAATTGCATGCTTACATTAGTTAGTAGCAATTCAGAATGATCGTTCTCTAGCACAGGCTCTGAAAGAACTTCTATGAAGTTAGGATGAAAGCTTTAAACCCATCACATGCACAACATTCACTGAAGTTTAATACGATTAAAGGAAATTATTTAAAGTTATATAAATAATCCAATATTAAATATATTTATCTTCTCTAAGATTCTTTTTTTTGAGAAACAGAAGAAAGATGATCACAGTTGGAAGATCTCTAGGAGGATAGGTTTGATGATTGAGGTTTGATTACGTCTTGTGTTTGAGACAGAAAAGATTAGTCCTTTGCTAACTAGTTTACCATCCAGCAATAAAGGGGTGATAACTACATAAAGAAATCACTGACTACAAGATTCAGAAAGACTCTATACAAAACTCTGGCTTATCAAGGTAGACTTTCAGTTAACTAAATACAAATGTATCCTGTGATAATACAAAATGTTAATAATACAGATAATACTAAATACTAAAAAAAAATAATTTTTTAAAAATCATTATTTCTTCTTTTAAAATAATTTACTTAAAGTATTTTCATTCAAATATTGACACTTTAATTCTTCAAATTCTTACATTCCTTCCCCAGGATATTTTCCAGACAGAGGAGGCAACTGACTCTGGACACTGAAGGGTATTTGTTGAAGTATTTTATATTTGGTGGGCTAAATTTTAGGGTGCTTAGGTCTAGAGTTCTTTCTAAAGCTTTTAGCACTAGAAATGTATCACTGAGTTCAAATGTTACTAAGTTCTGAGCACCAACAAGCTGAGGAAGAGTCATTTGGAAGAACAGCAGGATTATTCTAGGCCTGAAGCCAAATCCTGGCTAGAGTTCTAACTCTCATTTAACAGTACTCTACATCTTGAAAGATATTCTCAAGAGACTTTGGCGGCATCCAAACTGAAACCAGGAAATGAACTCTTCCAATTTATGAGGCAATGGCAAGGGAAGAAGCAGATGAAGCAATTCAAATCACAAAGTAATCACCAAGGTCTGTCTCCACACAATTCAAAGGAGACTTGTTCACTTTGTTTTGTCTGATTTTTGGTTGTTAGGGTCTTTTTTATGTTTTAAAATTTTTTAAAGAGCAATAACAAGAAATTTACCTTGTTATCTCTTTCTTTTTGTGCTGCAGTTTTTCTTTACCTCCCTTCCACTTCTCTTACCCAAGATTCTGCCACTGCATGTGCCTCAGTTTTCCAGAGATGCCTGTTCTCATTACTGGCAAATCTTTTTAGGTGACAAAGGAGGATTTTACAGCCCAAAAAACCCATAGATGAGAACCAGAATCCTACAGTCCCTGAACTCCCATGAATAAGGGCAGTAGATCTTCACCCATGTGCTGAAGGTCAAAGACAAGTCTAATGCAAAGATTTATAATGTAAATAATAACTCCCTCATCTCTTACTAACAAAAGATTTTGCTCTGATTTTGAAAAGAAGACAAATGGAAAGGCAAATGTACAATAATTTAATAAAATCCTGGACTTATATGTGAGGGATTCCCATTCAAACTCCTTTCTTTTTTAATAGTCTGTTCAATAAATTGTCAAGTCATTATCTTATCTGAAATAAAAAATCACTTTCAACTCTGTTTAATTTTCAAACACACTATTGTAGTGAATTTAGTGGAAATGCATTATGTTTAAGCCTGGTCCATTGCAAATGCCTCCTGTTCTATCATGTTGATTTATTCCAATAAAACACAAAACTCTTTTGTGCATTTATTCAAACATGAGATAAAATACATACTTGGATACTCATCTTTGTTCTTTGACCGCTATGCCAAGCTCTTGTTTATTTTTGGTGTGTAAACCTTTCTGCATGTAAGGAATATATTGATTAATTTGTCTGAGAGTTTAACTCTGATTTCAGAATTAGCCTGAATCAAACATTCTCATTTGAAATATCATTTAAATTTTCATCAATATACATTATAGAAGAAAAGCTAAATATAGAGATCTTACTCACACACTTTGTTTTCTGTCCTGCGCTAGTATAAATCAAAACAAAAAGAGAATAGATGGCAATATAAAAAAGGCAGGATTTCTATAACACCCCATCTTGCAGCTATAAATGGAAAAACATATGAACGTGTTCAATGGAGCTGAAGTTTAATATTACTATCCAAATTCCATTTTATCCCACTGTCACCGCCACCAAAGGAGGAGTTTTATGTTGGAGATAATATGATACCGCAGTATAAACCCTCCTCAGATTTCAAACAGGTCAACTTGTCAAAGCTTTTTAAGGGAGCCAATTACATTAATTTTCCACAGCAGAGAAATACATATTTCATTTCCATCTCCCACTAGAGATGGGGCCCAGGGATTCTGTTTCGAAAGGCTCTTATCACTAAGTAACATTCGTACCCCCAAAGGAACCTTTGGCAGTCACTGGTCCATTGATATAATTGAGCAAGGTATGAGCTGTCTGACACTGCCATGGCATTGCTCAATAGCGCGCTGTGCACTAAGCACTCGGAACAATGAAGCTTCAGCAGACGGCTGCATTGTCAATAAATTTCAATTACACTAATTGCCAAGAGTTCAATGAGTGCACTTTCAAAGGGGAGGGGGAAGGACGGATGGAAGATTAAAAAAAGCCTATGCCTACTAGGGCTAAAGAATAGGATGCAATAAATAAACTGCAGCTTCTAATGGGGGCATTAATGTATTTTTTTTAACGTGGCTTAACAAGATTTTACAAGCTGTACCAGTTTCAGGGATCCTGTTTTACATTTCTTTGTTACTGTCTCCAAACAACCTATACAGAGACTCAATTATGTGGCATTATCTTTCAGGGAAGAATCATTTTCTTGGGTTTTTATGTTGTTCGTGTTCTGTTCAGGATGGATAATGCATTTGAAAGCAGAATGCTGTAATGTCAATTCCATAAGCAAATGAGGCTGCTCACTGAACAGGCATATAGCAACCAAATGCATCACCTTACCAGAGTGACACAGTCACATATTCCAAATTAATTAGAGCTATGCAGTAAACTCACATATACACATGTGTATTCACTCCAATCACTATTAATAGTAGGCACACAGCAATGTGCACAGTATAGATATGAGTAATTGATATACTTACCTCTTACCCACAGATTATTTACTGCAATTTATGAACTTGCATAAAAATATTGATGACTATTCTGAGTTAAATCTGGGAACATGCAGTTTTCCTTACATGGGCCAAGACCCCAAAGTATTTCCTGTTATGTTTAGTTCTGGTTTGGTTTTTAATATAGCTCTCTGTGTAAAAGGGGGCTCAGAGGAAAAGGCACTTTGCTTAGTATATTTGCAAGAGTTTATAGAAATTCTGAGTAGTTAAATGTTTAAATCAATAACTATATGATGAAACAGTATGAGAACTTATGGGACGGTTAACAGTTCCCATTTCTGTAGGAATGTATGTAAGAATGAACTGGATAATCGTTTATGTCAGAAGGGACGTAAGAAGGTGTCTAGCTCAACCTTCTGCTCAAAGCAGCGTCAGTTCTGAGGTCAGCACAGGTTACTCTAGATGTTATCTAGTTGAGTTTTGAAAATGTAAAGTACAGAGTTTGCCTCTAAGCAACCTGTTCCAGTGCTTGACTGTCCTTATGGTGAAAAAGATTTTCCTTTCATCTGCTTGGACTCTCATTTGTCTTCTAATGAAAGTTCTTGTTCTAAACACTGTTTAATTGCACAGACAGAGTGCAACAGTTCTAATAAACATACAGTCTGAAGAGGTACACTTGAAAGTATGGCAATATCAAGAATAGGATTTGAAAGTGGGCCTCTCTCAGTCCAGTCTACTGACTCTACTGGTATTCAAAAAAAAATATCAGAGCTTCAAAAAGCCATACAAAAAACTTCAGAGGGTTTTACTGTACCCCAAAATAGAAATCTCAAAAAACTCCACAGAAGAGAGTGACAGCTTCTAAGTCAGCCCAGGAAACAAAACATACTTGTAGTTTAATATTTTTCAACATTTGTTTCTTCAATAAGAAACTAGAGAACATAATAACGTCAGTTCAGTTTGATAAAATTAGGTCTTCAACATCTCAGTGCACCACTGAGAGTGGTGACAATAATGACTAAAGCTGTAAAGAGCTCCGTAAGACAGCAGAAGAATTTGCAGTACACTAGCTCAAGGCACAAGAGTTAGAAACAGTCACTTCTCTACACAGGAGATTTTTAACAATTTAGTTGAGAAACATGAGCAGATGACCTCAGCTTTCTGGGTAAAAAGAGAAATGCTTTCTAACAAAGGAGAGGAGCAAACGGTGCAACAAGTGCAAGACTCAAATTCCTGGTCTGCTTTATCATGTTTATGAGTTGGTAGACATCTAAACTTTAACTGCTTTTTCACACTTGTGAGAGACCATATCAAGATTTGCCTGTGGCCATATAGGAAAACTATGGAAGGGCTGAGAGCAGGACTTAAAGCTCCTGGAGGCAATACTACACAATCACAGCATGCAGAGATTTCTGCGGCTGGCATGCTAAGTAGCACAAGATTGAGAAACACCGCAGCATCACAGCACAGGAAGGAGGCTTGTCACTAAGATCACAGGTAATGACACTACGCACCCAGGACAGAGGTGAATGAGGCACGGCCAAGGAAGGAGGTCAGAGGTGATGTACTTCTCAGAGAGCAGGAGGTTGTGGAGAATCTCCTGGGCAGCTCTGGAATGGAAGAAACAATCGCTATTTCCACCTTGAAGGGCAAATTAAACCTTACACAGCAGAAGTAACAAACAGCATTTAAGAGCTATTTTCGGCAATTTGTGAAGATTTTGAAACACCTAAAGAATGACCCCAGATATCACTGTATGTCTAATAAAAAGCTGTGCTTTTGGGGGTTTTGTGGGGTTTTTTTTCAAAAATTACTGCAAAAATAAAAACACATTTTGATGCATGAAGATTTTCTCTAATCCAAAGAAACCAAATTTATGAGTACTCACTGTCAGATTCCTCTTTCCCATCCATCTTCCCCCATTATATTTCCAACAGCCAATCTGGAAGTGGAATTCAACGTGAAAAACGTGAAAATTCTGACGAGTCTTCTGAAAAATCAGCCCTTGTAAAGAGGAATAAAGACCAAGTGGTTTTCCACCCAAAACAGGAGAGTAGGGCTGTGTGCTAGCAACCCTGCACACCTGTGGATCGGGCATATCACAGTTTGAATTGCTGCTTATTTGAGGCAGGGTGCTGTGGCCAAAGCATGTAAAGTTTGTTTCTCATACAGCTCACAAAACAGCTTGTTCAGGGTAAGAATTCTCTGTCAGGCATTTTTGTTAACTCCAGCATTTCCTTAGCAATTTCAGAACTCCAAAACAAAGTAACAGTTTCAGGAGTTTCAAAGTGAAACGTGGAACACTGTTTAGTTTCAGCTTCATTACATGTTCTGATCACAGATTATTTTTGTTTACTGAAGAAGCAATATGAATTTTAATAAACATTAAAAACCCCACACCTAGACTTTAACCAAAAGTTACTGCCAGCTGATAAACAGGTTTTCTGATTATTTTTTTTTACACATAAATTTTAGATGCCAAAATTAACCAATCAGCCCAAGTACGTCACTATTTATCATGCAGCTTTCCCAAAAAACACGACAAAAAACCTAGAAAGGCAAACTATTCATCCATCTGGGCATTTATATTCTGCTAATCAAAGCAAAGGAATTATTCAGAGACTTATGATCAGGAGTCATCATGGTCCTGTATTTCAACTTCCTGCGTAAGACAGGCTGTACAATGTCACAGAATCATTTTTGCATGAAGACTAGTAACTTGTGGTTGAACAAAAGCTGGTTTTAATAAGATACCTGACTTTAATTTAAAAAACTAATTACAAAAATTCCACTACTTTTATTGGTATTTGCTCGTGTTTAATTTTTCTTAAAACTATGCACTTAGGTTGCGTTGTTGCCCCTACCCGTATACACTGGACGTTCTGCCTTTTGGAATTTGTTAGGATTGTGTCTACTAGTTTTAAAAGACCAGTAGGTATGTATCTGTGCAAGTCAAAACAAGAGAGCATCAGAGATGCTCTGTGCACCTTTGACATGAAAATCTGCCCTGAAACAAAATCTTAACATTAATGTGAAGACTAATTTTAATATTAAGTTGCATACGCATTTCCTATTTTCCATAGACTATTTTGTTTATGGGTTACATGAACCTAATGGAACATGCTATACACCGTAGCTAAATCACACATATTAACACTTATATACTACAATTAATTTTATGTTTACGATAATAATTCTAGAAAGCTATCCATCCACTTGAAATTATTTTTCTGAGATCAATTTTTGAGTACACTGTGAGATACTTCACTGGTAAAAACAAATTTTCTCTGTTCAATACCACATTTACAAATGAGACCTGTGAGATGTAACAGGTCAGGAAAAATCTCTGCATTTCACTTCGGAAATGAAGATGTTCCCTAGTGTAAAAGAAGAAAAAAAATATTTGCTAGTGAAGAGTGACAAATATTGTTGATTTCACTTTTATAATTTTGGATTATGCTTTCATACGCATTAAAAAATAAATAATAGTTAATTGTATTTAGACTATCATTCAAGGTATTTATTCAAGACAAAGAAAATTATTCTCTTTTGTAGGAAGGCATGCTTGATGCTATTTCATCATAACAGCAAAAATAGTGTGGTTTATACAAGAAAATTGAGGTCATGTACTTTCTGAGTTTATGGGACAATCAAGTAAACTCATTGAAATAAAATAATCTTAAGCTTAAGTTATGATAACTTTGGAATACTACCTTTTCAACTTGAATTTGTTTATTAATATCAGCCTTCATAACAGTTTTTGAATCTACTGTGCTGTATTCTTCAAATTAAAAAAAATGAAGAACACATTTTCCTGGTTCAATCCCACTTTTGTAAGAGGCACCCATGAGACTTTGTGAGGTTGTCAAATGATTCCTGATATATGAGAGTAATTTTTTTTGCTTCCTTCCACTTAGACAATAGAGTACTACTTCCAGGATAACAGGACACAGCTACATGCAACTTTCTCTGTGATCCTGCAACATTTTAAGAGGCTTTTGTTTTCCACAGACATAAATTAATTTTACAGTATCCAGACTGGAATGAAAGCTCTCTTTTAAGCTTCTAAATATTTAGTTCCTCTTAGAGCTTATGTCTTACGAAAAAATCTCGCAAGTGTTGTTGAAAACTCTGGGAATCTGTGAGAACAGTATCCTGTCCAAGTGTACTAGAGAAGTATGATATATTAAACCTGACAGGATGATGTTCATTAATCTTTGAAATGTAGTCGGGACACTGGTAATTCCAAGAGGCATTACATTAAAATGAAAAGCCCCCTTATGGCAAATGAAGGTGGTTTTTTGTTTCCTGTCATCATCCATTTGTAACTGCCAATAGCTGCTAGTTAAATCAATGCACCTGATAAATATTGCTTGACTGAGGAAATCTAGAGAATCATCATTTCTTAGCACTGGGTATTTATCTTGTTTTCTTATTGCATTTATTTTTCAGCAGTACTGTACTCTGAAAACCTGCTCATACCATTTGGCTTTTCAGCAATTAACGTTGGCCTGAGGGCAAATTGAGGGAGACATGGTTTCAGACCAAAGCATATACTACAGCTGTTGCTTTACCACTCTTCATTGCAGAGGAAGAGGTTTGTGGACAGAATTTCATAATTCCTAATGTTTTTATTCAACATCTACCTGTCTCAGCTGTGTGGTAATATTTGGAAGACTTTGGAACAGAAAAGCTCTATTTCCCATTCAACTTAGGAAAACCAAAGTGAAATACTGTATCTATAACACAACTCTAGAAAAGGACCTATATCCCGGAAGCAGGTAAAGACTGGATCTAGTCAATGATTTACCACTTCCTCATCTTTAAACCATTACAAAATTCAAGAGAAAAAGAGGAAAATATTTCACTGTTTACTGTTTAACCTTTTATCTACAAATCATGTAGTTATGAATTGTAAAGAAAATGCAGGAAAGTGACTGGGGGAAAAGATATGTATACTTGATACAGTCTTTAAAAATCTCATTTGTTTGTTGGTTTTGCCTATAGCCCACAGAATACGAAGTGCAAATTTAAGGCTTACCCATATTTCTTTACACTAAATATTTCTACCTGTTCCTTATAAAAAGGTGGTATTTCTCAGAAGTACCCATTTACTTTGATTGCTCCATTATTTTACAAGACTAGCCTGTGATCCACACATTTGGGCAATCCAAGATTAGTGATCACTAGATTTTAAAAGTAATGATATGTATTTTTGTATTTTTCTTCAGTGGTAAGATTCCCAAACTATTAAATTGTTTCCTTCAGTGACATGCAAAAACTCTTACAAGATGCTACCTTTTCATCCGGGCCAGTGAGAAGCCATTTAGTTTAAGAATAGAAAGAAGCCTTTTCTAGTGATTTATTGATGACATTTATTTGCCAGATAGGCAAAGAAGCAGAAAAATCAGTACTTTGAATGCAATTCTGAAGCATAGGGTTAGTGGTCTTCTCTGCCAGAAATTTCCTATTTGGTCTTGAGCAAGCTAATCTGAACACTACCTCTCCATCTTTAAAATGGGCCAACAGTTCCATCATATGATGCAGTAGCAGTGTGTAGATACAGATATTATAGAACGAGGCACACAGCTAGCAGCTTGGAGAGCTGTGAGGACACCAACTATAAAGTAACTAAACCAGATAATATCTCAAGAGGAAGTTATTTCACAAGCATGGTATTTGGCAAACAAACAAGTAAAATACACTTGACAAATTTGCTAACGGTTTTGTTCTACAGCCGGTTAGATCCAATGCCAAATCACTCTTCTCCCAAGACAGATAATTCATCAAAAATTAATTTTGCCTCATTATCACGAGTAGGTTTTGGTTCATGACCTCTGTGCCAACTTAGCTGGACTTGCTTTTGTTTTGAGCTACACTCTTACCTGAGTTTTTATAGCCAGATTTCATTCAGAATTTGTATACACACCTGCAATAAAGGCTGGATCCAGCAAAACAACTAATTCATGCATAACTTGAAGCCTGAAAATAATGTCGTGAACTCAGTCTAGCTGGCTACGTATTTAAGGTTACACCTCCGTATATGCCCTTTGACACAAGTCACGAGTTTTGAGGTTGCCCTGTGCATTAATCCAGTTCCACCACAACATGGAGAAAGCTACTATTTTGACTGAAGAACCAAGAACAAATGTTTCAGCACACACAATATGGTTTTCCTGAAGACAAATGGCAAGGGGCAGGAAGGAGACTATACTGCTGTCTGGTACCACACCAGTATGAAGACAAAAGCTGCCAGAGGACTGCTCTTGCTCTGCATCCCACTCTACACGTCACAGATATGATACTAATGCAGACAACTTCACACACAAAGGCTGTGAAAAAAGCTATTGAAAAAAGTCCTAGCACAGTTAGAAAGAAAAGGAAACATTGATGTATTTCGTCCAAAATAACCAATATAAATAGCACATATGTACATACATGCTCCCATTCCAACTTTGCATCATATTTTAATGTCATTTGATGAAGTCTTACACATTTGTCACCGCTTCCATTCAGTGGGCTTTATCATAACCATGGTCATCGTCAGGAATGCTATTATTATCTCTGCCATAATTGTAAATTTATAATCTCTGTAGTAAGCTTTAAGATCTGGCTTCAATACAAACAATACAAGCTGACTCCATGCCACTAATCTACCTCAACAGCCAGTTTTAGTGCAGGTGCCTTTAGCAACCTAGCCCTGGCTGACTGGCATTCACTGTCTTTCTCACATCCTCGTTTTCAGTCAGGAATGCTCCTTTCAGTCAGCTTGCTCCTATGTTTGACAATATATATTTCACATTTGGTAATTATTCTTCATCACATTATCATAATGTACCATGTCCTAAGGGCAACAGCCCTTTGAGATTCAGTTCTCTTGGCCTCTCCCATTAATACAGGCCTACTGGCTGTTTTACATGATTGAGGTTTGACTCACAGAAATACAAATAACATAAATTTAGGCCACTGGCTTTTTAATCTCCCCTTGGCTCCCCAGCAAGGCAAATGACAATATTATAATCTGTTTTCCATTATAATTAAGGGTCTCATTTAGTTTATGGTTTTATAATTGAAGCACTACACCTCAAGAAAAAACACAGGTCCTTTCCACTTCACATGCAAACCAGAGAAATTCTGCACATAACAGAAGAGTCCATAGGCAATAACAGAAAACATATTTAGATAGAAGGAGAAGAGTTGTGGTTCAGAAAGATTCACATTTCCAAGGCGATGAAAAGCGTGTCCACACAGCACAATTGGGCATGTTAGAGACCACTAAGCAAGCTCCAAATTTGTTTGTATCTAGTGCAGTAAAAGAAAGCACTGCCCCACACGCAAAGCAGAAGGATGTGTGTGCCTCCCTGTGCAAGCTGTTTAGTCCTACTGACCAGGTCTGGTCTGCAGCCAGGCCATTTGATACAGGCAATAGGTAACCCATGCCTTGCCCCACGACATGATTTAAACGTGCTCATCACAGTAAAAATATTTCAGGATTTACAGCAGAGCTTTCCTTAGACTGGATCTTTCCAGGAAGGTGAAGTCTTCAAGTTGGCTGTGGAGAGCTGTTCAAATTTGTTGACTTTGACTGGGGGGATGAAGCCAGCTGAAAAGGTGGTTCTCCTTACAGCAAGGAACTGTGAACAAGGGGTCTCAGTTAAGAAAGATAAGAAGTAGAGATAGCCACAGGCTGGACTACAAATCCTGTACATAACAACCTTGGTTTTATTCTGAATAAGGTATTTTAGTTAACAACACCAGAAGACTGAAGTCTGTGTTTGTTCTTTCTACTGTGAGTCATTAATGCTATTCCAAAACAGTAAAACTTTAGTTAGACCATTATCGGCCTAAACACACAGTGTTGATTAAAAAGCACGCACATAGAAAATGTTTTACTTTCAATCAATCACGGACAGGACAACACAGGGTCTCAAGGAAGAAGAAAGTGATAATATCGGATATTTTTTTTTCCCAAAGTCCAGAAGAATCAGGGGAGAGAAACTTATGGAAGAAACAGCAAAGTGACACACAGATAATCTGGCACTTAGTTCAGGAGCAACGACGACAGGGCTAAACTGTGCAAAGACAACAGTAGTTAGGATTACTGTATGTGCCAAAAATCATCATCAGTCAGCATGAGAAAACCAGGCATGGTAACAACAGTGTGCACAATGAAGCAAGGTTAAAGGACTTCCAGTTCTCTCAGGATGCCCAGAGCTCCTGGACTCCACAAGGGCCAGGATCACAGAGCTGTTGGAAGGTTACATTCAAAACAAGTGTCTGCCAAGAGAAGCACTATTGTATTGGCATCTCCGGGGGCATTTCTGACCTGCATTTTCTCAAGTAGCAGTGCTTTTTCCAAGCTCCTGCTGTATACTTGAAGCTGGTGTTTAGTGAAGCAGATGCTATTGCAGCCGGCAAGTGAGCTGGCCTCTCTGAGGGAAACACAGAGATGCACATCTTTATTAAAATAAATCACCCCGTTACCACAAGATTACTCCACAAGTCAGAACATGGTCCCAGCAAGGACAAACATGACAGGGTTTGTACTGTAGGCCTCTTCAAACACTAACTTTATAAACCAGGATATGTGCTGCATGAAATAGTAGCTAATAGCTGTTTACTGTCAGATGCACATTTTAACACCTAACATCCACACACCAAATGTCACTTTCTACATCCCCACTCTACCACATACTTTAAGCTTAAAAGAATGGTCGTTCCTTATCTAACCTTTGGTTTTGGGGGAGCAGTTCTATATTGTTTTCCCTTTGGTTCTCACTGATATCAATTTAGGTATTACTTGCATGATCTATAAAAACAAGAAAAGCAATTGCAAGAAAGTTATTTCAGTTTACTTCCATAGAAGGGGCTAAAATCAACTTCACTTCATCTACAACACTGTTGATTAGCAGTCAAAGAACTATACTTTGAGATTATTATTACTTTGCTGCTAGGGGAGCATATTTATTACAAGAATTACATGGGAAATATACCGTCTGCCATACAGAAGATACAAGCGAGACTGTACATAGCACTGAGAGTGTTCAAGAGGGATACGGGATACCTGCACCCACTGCACAGTACCTGTCCTCCAGAGAAGCCCACTGTTGAGATGGCTTCCACGCTTCTCTACAGAAATAGTCTTTAATTTTTTTTTTCTTATATTGCCAGAGCAATAAATGTCTCAGCTTTTCAAACAGTAAATTAAACTAGCTACTGGCAAAGATTCAAACTGAAATTATGTCACAGACAGGAGAAAAAAAATGTTTGGCGTTCTTCTACACATTTTTTCCATATTCAAAAATAAAGTAAAAAATGAGAAATAGGTATTTTTACTAAATTTTTCTACTGTTATTCTGCAACTCCCTAAAATTGCAAGAGGCTCTGAAATTGCAGAGCATTAAAAGGAAAGGAAAGAAAATCAAAAGACTAAATCACAGATATTATCAATTTCATTGCACGAAGAAAGAAAAGGATGAGAAAAGAACATGTTAGGCCTGCATAATTTTGATGCTGCCATTTCATCAGTCTGCAGTGTTTTTCACAAATCGAAAAAAAAGAATCAAATGAAAGTTGCTTTACTTTATATTATGTTAAATTTATGTAGAAATTTTGAGCTTGCTTCTATTTTGGTGAAATTGTTCTGCCATTTTTCAACATAATCTACTGACATGTTATCTGGCTTCATCAAACACATTAAAGACCTAGGAAGAGAAAAGAGGTTTGAACAGGTTTTCTCAAAAGCAGTCAAGCATTTCCAAAGACTCTTTGTATCAATAATATAAGTAATACCTACGGTTTAAGCTATAGCAGAAGTGGCTGCAAATCAGTCTGCATAACCCTAAAATCTTACCACCAACTACTGATGAAGCTGAACAGTGGTCAACTCAATTGCACTAAAGCTGAGAGGTCATATACCCCCGTGAAACAGTTGAGAGACCACAATTTTTGCCAGGCAGACTACAAAACCTGAATTTAGCACTGAGCTAAACTGGATTTCGAAGTGAAACAAATTCCAATTTTACTAATTTTGCCACTGTAAAACAGTTTCATAGAAGCTGAATTTTGTAAGAGTTTTACAAAATGATTTGCCAAACTTCACTACTGCTTCCCAAGGAAGACAGTTAAATGTACAAATTAATTCACAAAAAGAATCTTCAAATGCACTTACGCAAATGGATAAAAATATGAAATGCACATTAATCTGATTGATTTAAATGAAATTAAAAGTGGGCAGCATATTAATGTTTAAACTAGAAACCACTGTGGCTTTGTGAAGAAGAAAATTACAAATAAAATCTAAGTCAACAGTGGTTAGTACTGAGTATCTGAGCCATAAAATCTTAAAGTGGATAGGACAAAAAAGCACACCAGGTCTTCAGACCTGGAAAGTTTAGATGTGTACACATGCTTCAGAATTCACAGAATGCTACAGTATCTGCAGATCTTCTGTCATAGGGATGAGATGTTATCTGTCGTTCATTAAAAGCCTAATCAGCACAATTATCTTTGCATTAGATGTGATATCTCTAGAATTAATTCAGATCGCACAGTGGATGTAAACACTCCAAGCTCTCACAAAAGCCAGGAAACAGAACACTTACCTGGTCAATACTAACTTACTTTGCTACACTATTGCATAAAAATGTGATGCACTAAATGCTTTCACCATTATTTAGCTCTTACATGAAATTTCAAATATTTCTTATGATTCTGCAGCTAAAATCATGCTCAGGTCCCACTGACACATGGGCCAAATGAAGCCCTTAAAATACAGGAGTCCAAAAATTAAACTTCAAGGTTAATAAACAAAAAAATCAGAAATTACAGCAAAATACTCTTAAAAAGGAAGATACAAAATAAAAGGATCACTGGCAAATGAAGTAGCAATAAAACTTGAACTCATTTTATGATAGAAACATGGGCATAGCCGCAGAATTCTGACATATATTTTATAGTCAGAAAAAAAACAATTAATTGAATATAAAGATGGATTTTACATGGGCAAATTTTTAGAACATTCTTTTGATACTGGATTTTGAAGTTGTACGTGTCTTCCTTTGAGATGCTGGGAAGAAATTGCAAAACTGGAAGCTACTCAAAGCTAAACTGCTCTAAAGTGGCTGGGCACTGTCTAAGGCTGGACACAGCCACCACATGTATAACTAGAAATATTTTCCCCTACAATTTGTACTCCTAAACTGAAAGAAGCAACACACATTTCCCTCCATTTTTTTTAAAGTACTTTGCTGAGTACATCCAAAAAATGAGTACAATCAAAACACAGTCCTAGGAAAGAAGTCAGTACATGATGGCCAGGATATTATGGTACAGACTGTATCACTTCACGATACCTTTCAAAGAATAACTGATAATCAATTCACCTCAGTAATTCCCCTCAGGAAATATGTATTACTGTTCTCCATTTTACAGTTGGAGAAAGAGGGAAAAAGCCTGAGGAACTCCGCTCTGGCTGGATATCGTGTTGGAGTTTTCTCAGAAGCTGTGTGGTATCCACTAGCTCACACAACTTCTTCACTGCAGTGATTTCAAATATGCATTGTGCCATCAGAAACATGAGCCTGACCTAGTACAAAATAATGATGTAAATAAACAGAAGATAAAGCCCACTGCAGGGGAGATCAGACACAAACACAGACGATGCACGCGAAGTGTTTTTCATATACGAACACAGGACTTGCCGTTCCTGGCTCAAACTTGTCCCCCTCCAGGCCCAAAGCTTCCCCACTGTCTCCAGCAGTAGCCAGCACCAGATGCTTTGGTGAAAGGTACAAGAAACTCCCACAGCTGAGGGATAATCTGTCTCCCTTGAAGGTCTCATCCTAATCCCTTTAGTTATAGATTCCCTTAAAACCTGATGCATGAGGGGGGTTATCCCTTCAAATACTCTTTTTTAGCATTACTATCAAACTGTGGATATTCTTGTTATCCACATAATTGCCCGTTCCCTCTCTGAAACTTGCAAAATTCTTGATTTCATTTTCATCCGGAGTCAATGAGTTCCACAGTTTATATAGGCACCTTTTTGGTCAGTGCTTCTTTATTCTTAAGAGACAGGGAAAATTGTGATCTCCTGATCTTTGTTCTCTGCTGCATTCCTTTTTTTTTTAATTTATTTTTTTTAACCACATACTTTATGACACCAACCCTCATCTGACTTCTCAGGTAGAAAATAGTTTCAGATACTTTTATGTCACTAGCCTTTCTCTCTGATTTTACCTGGGCCTGTCCAATCCTGCAATATTTTTTTCCAAGATGGACTTTCCATTAATGCCCAATAAATTTTATATAACACCACACTGCTGGCTGATACAATGACTGTGTATGCAATTACTTTAAATTTTTTCTATATTTCTTCAAAAAGAATGTATCTCACAGTTACCTAGTCTGACTGAGCCCATGTGAAATTCCTTAAGGCTTCTCTGGACTTAACAAGTAAACTACAAAGAGGTTATCTACCAATAACGTGGTGTTGCTGCCTCATTTCTCCTTCCTCTTTCCAGATAACTAATAAATACATTACACAACAACAGACCTAGTACAGAAACTTGTGGCTATTAACCTTTTGCCATGATGAAAATGGGCCATTTGTTCCTGCTTTGACTGCTGCCTCTCAGCTACTTTTTGATCCATGATATTACATTGCCTCACGGCTACTTCGTTTCTTTTAGAAGAGACATTATCAATCCACAGCCTTCAGAAACCATGCATGACTGGCCACAGAATCACGCAATAGCTTACAAATCATGACATGTTAAGACATAATAATAATTCTGTTTCTCCTGGTATCCGATTTCTGAGCTAGACCAATTCAAGATCACGAGCTTTATTTCCTGAGGATCTAGGTTTGAGGGTATTTAGAATTTTTTCTTTTTTTACAAAAACGTCTCATTCCATTTCTGGACTTCCATAATGAAGGTTTGAAAAGAAACAAAATCAGGTAATATGAGGCTTAAGAGAAAACCCTGAGACCTAGCAATGCTGAGTAGTGTCTCACCCATGACCCTGTCAGAAGCCTTTTGAAAGATACACTTAACATCCTCACTATTAATTTGCTGACACTTTTAAAGAATTTTATGATGTTAGCCAGCTGAAGTTTGCTTTGCAGAACTACATGAAGAGATATAGATTATTATCTTCCAACTCCTTTTCTATTTCAGTGTTACTCCAGCTAAGTACCCAGTAAGGTTTATCAGCAAGTAGTCCCACAAAGCTCCTGTAGAACCTTTTTAAAAGACATGGTCAGCATTTCTACCCTCTTATCCTCTTGCCATTTAGACCATTTTTAAGCAAGCTGTTGATTCTGTAACAAATTTAGCTGAGTCACACTTAAAACTCCTTCAAAACCCTTGGATGTATACCATTTGGGCATGGTGACGTACTTCTTTTGAAATTATCACTGTTTTATTACATCTTTCAAAAATATAGTTCGAAAAACCAGCCTGCACTTTTATTGATCACTGAGAGAAAATAACTGTAAATAATCAAATATTGTCTGTGAAAGAATACATGAATTGTACAGAAAACATTTTTTTGAATGAGTTCAATGGTGAACTCCAAGCATAAAGGGAAAAAAATCCCAGATGGAATTAGAAGTATCGAAAAAAGACAAGACATGCATTTCAAACATCATACCAAGGATTACTGTAGTAACTGCAGAAGCCTTACTTATGGCTACTGACTATTTTTAAGTGGTTCACACATTTCATTTCATTTCCTCTGGCTACTAAATCTACCCTGTCAGAGGAAAAAAGAGGTTTCATAATGGGATAATGTCCTTCTGTCAGACCTGGATGAAACAGGTAGTTTTATAACATAGCTTACAAAAAAGCACGCCACTCTTTGGAACGACCCATGTGCATTTACATTTTAAAATGTAAACTGTGAGGGCTTCTCTTCTGCTAGTTGCTATTGCCTTACTCCTTCGAGTCCTGCGCTGTTGCAGATCTATGAGAGAAGCCTGGAAAACATGCAAGTCCCTCTAACTAATTGTCATACTTCGGGTTTGAAAAATCTTACAGATTCAGAGGGTACACAGGATACAACTGGAGACAGTCTGCATAATTCTGTTACCTGCAGCACCTAAAGGCAGACCAGTAAAAACGTTCTGTACAGACCATTGCTAGTTGTTAGCAACCAGGAAGACAAACAGATGAAGAAAGCAGGTCAGGATTTAAAGGAGGAAAAAATAAATTACAGATAAATAAACAAACCCTCTCAGAAAGAGTATATGATGTGGGGAAGGAAACATGCCTCCTTTCCCAAATCACTAATACAAATACCAGCAAGAAGTTGGGAAACGTATCTCTCTTGTTTCACTTAACAAAGTTAACGGTTTATCTTGTGTTACTGTATTTGTTTCACTATATATTTGACATGTGGGTTCCAGAAACCCAAAGTTCCACAATATTTGAAAAGTGAGATTTTAAAAACAAAAAAAGTAATTCTATTCCCTTGTGAACTTTGACATGGCAGACTGCATAAGTTGTACTTACCAAAGCTCACAAATCAAAAGGAAATTCTGTCCCTCCCGACTTCCACGCTGATCAAGAACTTCCCCGGAACCGATAATTCCAAATGCAAAAACTGTGAAGATTGAGAGAGGACACAGGCCAAGTCCAGGCATCATTGTAAGTCTCCTGAATTTGTACTCTGTGTTTTCATATTGTTATTATGGTCTGACAAGGTCACCATACAATGCCATACGTGATGCTGCTGCACCATTTTGGGAACGAATCGCTTAGTTCTCCTGCATCTGGAAAGCACACCACATGGGAAATATTGGTTTACATATAATTTTATAGCAAAATCTGATTTCCAATAAAGCCTGTAATTGCAAGAAAATATGAATTTACTCACAAATACCGGACAGCATTTACCATTTTCCAAGATATTTTTTGGCACAATAGTGATATTACAGTGCCATCCACTGACTCTTGCCTGCAAGTACGTGCACTGACACACAGCTGCTGTTTTACATTGAGTTGGCTTAATTCCCACTGAAGGGCCAACCATCCCCAGACAGATATATTCCCAATTCATTTCCTCCTGCAATGATAACTGTGAAATTTACCCAGCTCACAAAGGAAGAGAAATAATTTCTCTAATAGCCTTAATGGGTTTTTAGAGACCTTGGCTAGCAGCCAAGAGAGACTTAGACATGGCTTTGCAGGCAGAATGAATACAGAGCTTACTTTCGTATGTGTGTGTGTACACGTGCATTGTGTGCATGGTTTTATTGTTAGATACGTTTCAGAAAAAAAAATGTATTAATTGAACTCCATCAGTACTGATGCGCTCACCAATAGTTTTCCCTCACTGACATCAAGGGATATGAATGAAAACTAATTGTGCTTCAAAGAAAAGGCAAATCACAAGTCTGTTGTAGGATTAGGTTTTTCTTTAATTAAGATTGTTGAAATAAACAGCAAGAGAGCTGTTATGAACTTTTTCATGTATACTTTAATTCCAGTTTCTCTATTGAAATGTGAGACTATCATGTTATTACAAAAGAAGATCAAAGAAAAGAATACAGCAGAAAAGCCTGAAAAGCTTTTGGGGGAAAAAAAAAGGCAAAACATTAAGCTTTACTTAAGTAAAATTCCCTGAAATAGTCCACCAAATAAATGATTTTAGCATTTTAGTTACAAAGAGCTCAATAATAAACTCTTACAATTAGAATTTCATAGTATGCACCTTACTTATACTCCCCTTCAAACAGAAGTAGATCATGTAAAGACAGATTTTAGGAGAAATAACTTTGACAATTCAGGGGCTGCTATAGTTACCACAGTAAAATACATTTGCTCACTTTTTGTTGTGATAGATGTTCATTGACTGGCACATAACACGCCAGCACGGGAAGATGTGTCCACACACCAGCACAAACACACTGCAGAGACTCTGCAGAGTTTTAAAAATCCGATGGGGAGGATCCATTTTTGTGACAACGCCCATACTTAAAAAAGGGTGACTGAGCCGTGAAGAGCTTCACATTAAGAGCATATTAGGAAGAAAGAAGCTTGAGGAGTGCAAGGGTCATCCAGCTGGTTAGACTGTTCAGTGGCCGTTGTGCCCCACATGGATATGTTGTTACGGACAGTAAGCGGAGGGTCACAAAGTTATGTATTCTGCCATGCCTGTAATGCATATGGTGTGAACAGAGCTTTAAAAATCCTCCTCTATGGCAGATTGTCACTGCCTGGAGATGGGTTTAAAGCACGTTTAGCTGCAACAGAGTTTTTAGAAGTTGATGCACACACAAGAGGCAGAAGAAACAGGCCAAACAATACATCTTCTCAAATTATCTGCCATAAATACCTGCCCTGGCCATACGGAAGGTCAGGGAGGAAATTCCTTTCAACCACTGTGATTTGGAGTGCCTCAGCATGTACATGTCCTGTATGACTTGCCAGTTTCTCAGCCCTCTCCATCTCTTATTCTTTAGCCCCTCCCCTGTTCTGCAAGTGACAGTCACCCATTTCAAAAGCTCTCACATTTCCTATTCCTACCTACACTGTCAATGGAGCAACAGTTGAGTTGCCTCCATACTGTGAGCTGGCTGGCTTCTCACACATGAACTTTTAGCAGCCAGGTACACGATGAGCAAGGAGCCATCAACCAAGCAAGAGGTGCAGACCTTCACAAGCACCACAGCCACCATAGTGCAACTATTGCTATTCAGTAATTGTCAGGTGCTTCACTGTATGGCAACATCTACTGTTGCTTCTCACTGTTAGCAATTAAAGAACATAGCGAAGTAGCTTGTCAGCCACAAAGTACTACAGATTTCCACAAGTCTCTAATGTTTGTCTTCAGGTACAGCTGGAGAAATCTATATATCTATCACGATTATGTCAAAGGGTTTTAGCACACTTCTACTGATGCACATATATTTTCATAGTGCCTACGTGGAAGACTTTTAATAAAGGCTATACTCTGTTACTTTATGAAAGCTGGAAAAAATTGCTAAAAAAAATAAAAAAAAAGAAAAGTTGCAACTGGGAAGTTCTCCCTAGTGAGCTGGGTTCTTGTTAATTTAACAGTCAAACCTCATCTCCTTAGGTTTCAGGTTAGTTCAATGATACCTGACTGCAGGGTCCAGTTATACTGAAAGTCACCTACATAAACACAAGAAAGTGGTAAGAGACAAAGCTATAATATTTGGAAGGAGAAGGGAAAAGAAAATCTTTTTTAACAAAGAAAAGGGTCATGAAGACTAATTTTGTGCTCCTGAATCCCAAGAAACTGCCTTTCAAACTGTTTGGTTTAGTGTTACCAAAATAGACTGGTTTTATTTCAGCTAAACTCCGTAACTGTAACCATCTTGATTTTTTTTCTGTCTCAAAATATGTGTTATTTTTCACAATGGCATTGGAAGCATGGACTAATTTTGTCCTCACAGAAAAGGAACAAAAGTCCAAATTCACCAATTTTGCTTTAAACAAAATTTCTTTCTCAGACCTCTAGTCTCTAGTCTCAGCATGGCAGAGATTAAATGATGGTTTAAGCTCAGCTCTCTTGGGACAGGTACTTAAAGCTGTTTGAACATTTCCGCTTTATCCCTTTTCTAAGAGCTACGGTGCTAAAAAGAATTCTCTTCCTCAAAGACCCCTGAAGTCCGACTGAGAGAGCATCAAGAATTTGCTGGATGTTAGCACTCATGAAAGTTGGAGACTGAGCATACTCTCTAGAAGCATGCCATATATATGCACCTGCAGAGGCAAAATTGCTACGTGTGCATGGTAATTTTTTTTTTTTATTTAATATTGTTTCCAGCACCTGGAATCCCTTCTTCTGTTTTCCTTGCTTTTTCCAATATCCGTTAATGTCTTCTGCTACAGCCTCTGCAGCGCACGTCTATTAACTGGCCAACATATTACTGTCATCTTTTAGGGTCTCAGAAACTCAAAATAGGTTTAGAATAGCCACTAAGGGCAGTAGACATCTTACAGTGCCTAACCTGTGAACTGTAAAATAAATGTCTGTGACTGGAACATAATTTGCATTTTAGGTCCATAACCTTTAATATCGCATACCCAATACTGCTTACTGTTCAGAACTGCTGCAGGGACCCCAGGTCCAGAGGAGAACCTGGTGCCCACAAGTACATCCATACTGTCATTTGCAAGGAGCTCTCTGTTCAGTTCCAGATTCATCCTCTATCTAGGTAGCAACCCCAGACATGAAGCCCTAGGTAAAGCAGAAGGCCATCCTCTAAAACGCACAGAAACCTATATCCCTAAGGACTCCCGAAAGCTTTGTGTGGTTAATACACTGCCAGGCATACCCAGGCAAGGTTTTCCTCAGCTGCTTGCAATGCCCAGGAGGTGGACAGAGTGCAGAACACATCATGTCACAATCACTTCTGTGGACACTTATCAGAAAAGCAGTATAGATTTAACTAACAAAATTAAACCTTAACTTTAACCACGCAAAATTCCATTCAAAATTCTCTTGGATGTTGTGCTTTTTTTCTTTTTTTTTTTTTTGTTGTTGATTGTTTTTAAGGTCACTACTCTATGAATTAAGCTCTGTTCTGATTAGGTCTTCCTACCTAAATTCCCCATACTGCATTGGTCATTTGGTTTGACCTGGACAAAACACAACAGCAACATGGATGAATACTTCTTCCAAAGAGCTAGTGGAGAGACTAAAACCACACATATATAGAGGTTCCAAATTATATGACTGCCTCCAGATCATACCTGCAGGACAATTTCTCGTTTGGCATTTGACTTTCTCAATTAAATTCATCCACCTTATTTACAGACTGTACTTGCACTCTTCCACTGACATGGAAACAGACACATGCTGACCTGCAATATCATGTTCTTCAGCCACTCCTATTCATAGTCACAGCAATGTTTTTTCTGGCGTCCTTTTACAGGAAAACTTTAGACTTTCCCTATTTTGGGTCTCTTTCAGAACTATCCAAGTCCCCTATTAGGACCTCTACCCACATTACTTCTACTTGAACCAAAAACTTCAACATCATTTTTTAGCCTGTTTAATTCAGCAGGTAATGTGTAAGTGTTTCAAATTTAGAGGAAATCTGACCAAACCCAGGTTGCCCCCACCTTGGCTGCAAGGCTCAGCCGTGCCCTGTGGTGGGGCCGCTGGAGCCTTCTGTGTCCATCACGGGGCACCCACGGCCTCTCCTCACTGGGGCCGCCTTGCAGACACCCACCAGCCCCTGGGCACCTGCACACAGTACAGACAAAAAGACGAGAATTTACACATCTTAACGCCAGAAGGAACCAGCAGAAGGCTCAGTCTGACACAAAGTATTACATTTTACTCATCTGTGCCCTGCGCTGGCTGGAAGCTCACATTCACCTGCAAAACTTCTTCCTCCAAAAGGTAGGCAGTCTTGATTTGGAGACTAAGACTGAGACTGCATCTCACCAGCTTAGCTTGTTTCACCATTTAAGATGTGTGTCCTATTTTTCAGCTGAACTTACTGTTTTCTGTAGAGTTACTCGTTCCCATTAGCAAGAAGACCATAGGCAGCGCCTCAGTCTCGCCAGCACTACAGATACGCTGCTCTTTGCGCCCTGAAGTTCTTGCAATGTTCAATACCCAGTTTCTCAGTATTACTTATACTTTACCAAATCTCTGACAGCGTAACATTGGTCACTGTTTTCTCAACTGTCACCAATTTTATTGTTTCTTCACCAGATCTGAACAGCTGAAATGCAGCTTTCTAGGTGAAGGGCTGTCACCTACGTCTTTCTAATCTCTCTCTTCCCAGGCAGCATTTGACTCGGTTCAGCAGCCATCTCCTCTTGGGTTTTAGGCCGCAGATGCCCTTTCTTTTTTCTCCCACAGAGATTACAGGCCCATGCATTGTAAGAAGTATCATATTCTGTATGCTCATTTATTTAGTTTTTAATTCCTTACCAATCACTTCTCATACTCAGAAGCTGGAAACAAAAAGAAATGTCAAAATCCCTCTCTATAATATTGGCACCTACAGGGCTGGAGAGAATAAACCCATCAGAGTGTTTACACAGTAACATCCACTCGCTATTTTGTTTCTTTCAGCAAATATAAAGTAAACAGCAACAGATATGGTAAAAGCATCAATAACAGCTCTGTTACTATTCTTTATTACTTAATTAATTATTGTAATAAGTAATAGTTATAATAAATATTATTTATTATAATAAATTTTATTCTATAATAGTTATTATTTTATAAATTATTGTAATAAATATTTATAATGAATATCATTTATTATTATTATTTAAAAGAACACCTAAAAGCTAAGCCAGCATTAAAAATCAGCAATTTATCTCCTACCAAAGTCCCACAACATCACGTGTCTCGCCCTGAAGCAGCCCCAAGATCTGCACACAGAATGGGACCCCCCCTGCCACAGCGCCCAATCCAGCACTCACAAGCGAAACCTCCTCCCCACAGCAAGGATGCTGAGAAGCTCCCACAAGCTAAAGCTAGGCTTAATATAGCACAAGCTCTAAGGCAACAGTCACGACTGCTGAATAAAGCAGCTTGAAACTAGAGGAGGTTTAGAAACCTTTACCCACTCTTCCTTGTGGGGAAGCTAATAACAAACATGCTCAAACCTCACAGTAGCCTCTGGAGTTATACAGCAGCCGCTTTCATCCCCATCACCTCAAGGTTTGGCTGCGTGTCTACCCGCCTTCCATGGACAGCCCATGTTACTAAAACCCACCTCACCCCTAGCCATCCTGACCCACACAACCCCACAGAAATTTAAAATAATAATAGTGAGCACGTGTGATGCCAGACTGAGGTGCATGTACAAACGGACAAGCTGTATGGGCTGAACATTAAGAAACTGTATATTATATTTAAGGAGCACTAAGTCACCACAGAGGGCAGGGCAGACTTGGGAAGTATCCACTGATGGAACAGTACCAATCCACTGACCAGTGCTTCAGAAATTCCTCCTTGTGTTTTTTATTTGCATGTCATCACATTTGTTTGTCTATTCCTTTTCTTTTAAATGTGATTGGCCTTGTTCGTTCCTTAATTTGTTGTTGTTGTTGTTTTCTTTTTTCTTTTTTTGTACTTTCACTAAAATATTATTTTTCTGGTTCTCAGATCTTACGTGTTCCAGAAGACAAGTTGTGTCACCCACTCCTGGTGCGCAGTGCTGTGGAACTCACTCCACAGGTAGAGCAAAGGAAACATATTTGAGGAGAAAGCACTTAGTTAGAAGGATTCTCATTTTATAACACAGAGGGTAACTCAGATCACTTACCAGTAAGTTATAGTTCCTCTACATTGGTAGTCCATAGTGGTATGTCCAGGCACTGTAAAATCAGAACTGAATGTCGTCACCAGGAAACAGAGACACAGAAGGATTAAATGACTCATTCCAATTCCAACAGCAGAATAATCATAAAACCAGTTAAATAATGGTTTTCCAGGGCATTGAAATCAGACTGACTCCTGGCTAGTGGATTCATACATTGCAGCACGGCCATTGTATTACATAGGACATAGCCAAAATGGAGATAAGTAGATTTGAGATTAAGAGTTCTGGCTTTTAGTGTTCCTCACCCAAAATTCTGTCTAGAATGCTAGGCATACAGCTGAATGTTTCTGGTGTAGTTCATATAGTAGTTAGTTGTGATGTTGAGCTCTTTATTATATTACTAAATCACAATATCTCAATTATGTTCTGTTATTATACCAAAATATTACAGCATTCTTAAGTCCCAAGAGACTACGAGAGACACAAAAATATGCTTCACTGTACATAGCATAAAAACTAATTGGCCTCCAGATATAGAACTGTATCCAGAGAAAAGTGGAAATGTACTGTAGATAATTAGGTCAGACTTGAGGGCCTCCTAAGCCTGCTTTTGACCCATTACATTTCTAACTCACGGACGCAGTTACAATAAAACTGTTATACTCCAGAGAGAGCACAGATTTAAAGGTCTTTACTCATCATACCATTCAAGATTTTCTCATCGATAGTAAAATACAGAGACCAAAACGTGTAGGAATGAGGATTTAAATTATAGATTTTTTTTGGCATGGTAATTGAATCACAGAATCACAGAATTGAGCCTAGTAACATTGTTTTGCAGCTCAGAAGAGATGCTAATATTAATACATTTTAATGGTTAACAGTATATGCAGTACTGTGGGACTTTGACAAACACACATTTGTAATTCTAGATTTAATTAATTTGTGGAATAAATATATTTCTCAAATACTAAACATCTCACTTCACCCCTCTGCTCAACCCACTCACCCATACAAACTCATTCAAAGAAATCTAAAGGGTAGAATTCAGCAAGATACAGCTGCTTTTCTCTCTGCCTTTTTTAATGAGAAAGTAGAATAAAACTCTCATTTGATTCCATGATTACCTAAATCTGACACACAGCCAGCCTACTTGCATGAGCAATAAGGAGTGTGGCTATGTTAGTGTTCTGTTCAACTGAGGAATGCACTTCTGTAGCAAATCTCTCAATCCACCCAAGTAGTCGTGTTTTCATTTGTCTTGTGCAGAAGTCTCAGAGAGTTTATTTGGATGACATCAAACTGAAGGATGCTCACTCCCCAGCAGCCCACCTAATGCACGTCAGATGACATCAGGCAGTCAGGCCACTGGGTCAGACTACAACTAGCCGAAAGTAAACCCCATGGAAATGTATACCATAGGGACATTGGATCCTTTAGCCCTAGAAGGCTGTTCCTATTATGTTGCACTAATTTAATGGTTAATATTGACACAGATAGCCCGTCAAGGTATGTCTATAGGCCCAACTTCTGAGGACAGTTCATCTTGACTTGCTTAACATTTAACTACATAGATTCGTAAGGCTACTGCAGCAGGGTATTGTGTAGAACAACAGGACAGCCTGGACAGTTGGAGCCCAGCAAGGCATAGATCCGTGTTAAGTACCCTACTTCCCAAGCAGGTTTTATTATATTTATTTAATATTGTATTTTAAATCCAGTTTCCACAGTTATGTCCACAAACTCTGACTGTAGTTCAAACAGACTGTGCAGTATCATTCAAATGTACCAAATACAATCAGTCCCTCCCTAAAGATCAGGCAGGACACGTCTTCTGCACAGAATAGGAATTGGAACATGAGGAGTCCTGGACTTCTAAATTAAATAAAAGCCAGGCAACCACAGTCTGAAACAGCTTGGATTAATTAACCCTGCTGCTGCTCTGAATGCAGCAAGTTTTCTCAGATCATACTCATTTACCTGTCAACAAGGCCAGAACAAAACCTGCTAGTTCACACTTTCAATCTCTCTAAATCTTGTGGTCAGTGGACTGGAGGGATTGTCTCTCTGATGCCCGCTTCTTACTGTTTCTGAATTTAGCAGGTCAGTGCAGCACGTCCTAACTCTTCCACATCTGTAACACTTCTTTTTAAGAGCCTGAAGTCAGTTCCATGATAAATGTGGATCTAAACAACTAGACATTCACTTGTTTTTCAAAAGTCATTAAGAATTCAGTAGCTTCCAGTGTCTTGGAGCTGCTGGAGAGATGGCAGAAGTCCTGAATCTCCTGGAGGGTGTAGCCAGGTTACCAAGAAAAAGATCAGAGAACAAAAGTCTACTAAGCATTACACTAAACAGCCAAAACAATCAGATGTTTTATCTGTGGAGTCAGCAGTTCTGCAAACTTAATTTTCAGGAGATATTAATGGTATGTGAACTACTGCAAAATACTCAATGTTCCCTAGTTCACCATATTAGCAAGAACTACTCGAATAACTGGGTTTCACACAGGTCTTGTGTACCTAGAGTTTCTGTGGCTGCTCAGCAGTAAGACTTCAAAATTTCTAACCTGATAAAAATAGAACTGGTCAGGTAGTCTTTGCCAAATGTATTATTCAAAGAGTACTGCTGTTATTCATCAAAACTCTTCTTCAGCAAATAGCTTTTAGCAGCATTTGACCAATTCTTTAGCTGGCTGAATATTATTCACTGAATAAACTAATTCATGTATAATGGCAATATTCATTGAATAATTTATTTGAGGAATATTTTTTCAAGTATTTGACAAGCTCCATTAAATTCCAATAAAATCAAAGACATCACCTAATTAAAAATAATTAAACGTCTGTTTACAAAAATTGGCCTTATTCTTCGGTAAATTGTACATTCTTTATGGCATTTGACTAATTCTCTACTTCCCAGATAAAGTTTGGATAGCCCAGACAGGAAAGCAGATTCAGACTGCTCGGAGTTTTAAACTCAAATTTTCACTGCTATTTACACAGGCCAAGACACACAAAATATATGTTGAAAGAAGCTGTGTGCATATCTATACCTGTGTATCTTGCAGACCACAGTTAAGACTTTTATCTGTGTGATTTACATTTCAGACCATCAATATAATACACAAATTGTTACAAAAATTAATTTTTAGGAATTATAAACAGGAATCACATTCTGGTGTAATACATAAGATTTTTTATTTTTTTACTGTGACAATCTTTGTGATTTTTTTCCCATGGAAAGCATTTTAACATTGTAGCAAACGTTATGATATAAATATATTTTGTGCAGTATGTACACATACAGATGCAAGTATAAATTCATACATATAGTTCATTTCCGGTGAAATTATTATAATTGCTATCTCCATATTCCACAGCTAAAAGGTAGGTATTAATAAACTGAGTATCAATATTGTTCAGAAGCCTTTGCCTCCTTTTGTCACCAGTCTTTGAATATGAAACTACTTTTCCATGTTGCAGTTCTTTCATGTACACAAGCAGTGACCAAAACATCAGCCTGCTTCTCTACTGCCTAGTGAAGAAGTCAGACTGAATGCAAAGCATGAGGCTAGTAATTCAGTACCAACTGATTAGTCTTAGGTGAAAACTGCGTGTATATATAGGTGAGATCCATTTATTTAATAGATAAAAATGATTCACCCCTGAAAGAATGGTGAGAAGGCAGCAGAGGGAAGCTGTTCACAAGATTATCCTGTTGGAAGGATTTTCAGTACATAGGATTATCTGTAATGAGATTAACCACTGGGAGATCAAATTCTGAATGGATGCTTCAGAGAGACAAAATGCCCACTAAAACAAAAGAGAAGTGGGAGGTAAAAGCTATAGGATTTAAGATAAAGTCTGGTCCTGAAAGTCCTGTTGTTCAGGCAGCAACAATAGGAAGAAGACTGATTGGCAAACATTCAAGCGACTAGTCAAGTGCACATCAGTAAAGGTCTAAAGACAGTGTTAGGAAGAGAGTTTCTAATGAATGGAGCAATGTAGAAATGTGATAAAAGGTGGCCGCTGATTCTGCTACATCAATGGGCAGCTGAGAATTCCTGTGCTAGAAGAAAGATGACGCTGCAAACCATCACGAAGCGTGCTATGTTCCAGGTACGGTTACAGAGATCTGCTCAGAGAGGATCTTAAATAAGAGCCTAGGATGGAGGACAAAGCTGCAAGACATTGTACAAATAAAGTTTATTCTTAAAACCACCCACAAAATTTCAGAGAGAGACATTTGGCAAACTGCCAATGTTTATAGTAATTTCTGAGCTTCTTTTCACTGGTGCAGTGTTTAGACAAAACAGAAGGTGATTTTGAGAAGGGACATCTTGGTATATTATAAAATCTAAAATTAGGTCAAAATCCTGATCTAAATTTTCCAGAAGTTTCAGTTCAACTGAGTATTTTGGCACCTCTAATTAACATCAGATGCCACCAGTAGGTAAGGTTATATTTTTGGGGCATGGCCCAAAGCAGAGGTGGAGATAATACATCCGTCCAGAAATGTAGCTGTAGCTTTGCCTCTCAAACCTTGGGCATTATGCATCTCTCTTCCTGCTCTTGGGGCAGAATCTCACATGGGGCATTGTTTCTCTGTAGTGACTTTGGCATTTCTAATAGAGACATCTGAAGGTTAGTTTTAAGAAAGCCATGGAAGACATTACTCAGAAAAAGTACTCTGCCTATGCAAGAACCATCTTCCATTCACAGGCGTATTTACAGTTCCACAAGTCATAAGATATGGGACTTCTGTTTTAAGTAGAAACATTTATTAGGAGCAACTGGATAGGAACTTGGGTCTGGCCTGGACCCCTCTCCCTGCCCTGTCTCCGTTGTCCATCTCTCACTCTAGCAAGACAGGTCAACACACAGCTGCAGTTTCTGGCATGCTCCTCTGCTGAGACGTCCTTGGCTATTCCGTGTGCCACATGTGGGAACGTGGGAGGGGATGGGACAACACTGGCTACCTGAGGAAGCCCCAGGCTTGCAGGCAGCCATGAAGATGTGGAACTTCACTGTAGGACCATCCTTCAGAAGGAGAGGCAAATGAGCACACGGCAAGCATGGGGCTGTGCTGAGTGGGATGCCAGACAGGGGAAAACAAGGGCTATGTGTGAAGCTGTAAGTCACCAAGCATATTTGAAAGGCTTTCTTGAGCCTTGCTGAAGTCAAAGATGCTTCACCAGGCAACTGCAGCACCCACCAAAGCAGCAGTAGAATGGGCTCCGAGACCACTGCAGCTTAGAGGGATTAAAACACTTACTTCCCATGCCTCCAAAAAGTGTCTGATCAAGAGATTCTAAAGAGAAAAACAACTACTTTTCCTTGAAAAGTTTGTCTCAGGGAATATTTTAGGGCACACCATTTAGTTTAATATGTTTTTTATATAGATGTGTGTGTGTGTGTGAGCACACATTCATTTTCTTTTATTTCAGACATACAATTCAGTATTGTAGGTTTAAATTTTAAATGTTACCTGCTTAATACAGTTCCATGCAAACAGGCATTGTAAATCAATTCATAAAACTTTTGTCATGTATAAGTGAAATAGAATTTCAATTTAAACAGTCTCTACAGAATCCATGTTTATCACATTTCTGTATTCTTAGCAAGCCTGTTTACTCAAGAAAATATTATTCTTACTGTTGTATTAGAGTGAACATAAATTCCACAGGTTTTAAGTAATTAAGATACTCAGGATTTGAAGATTGAAATGTTGTTTCCTAACACAACACTTCTGAAGCTGTATGCACGCTCTACTAAGCATCTCACTACAATATTCCTGACAAACACTCTATACCCCATCTTTTTCATTACTGAGCCTTCAAGAATGCTTGATTTTTCTTTTCAAAAGGTGAATGGATCAGGTAAGGGTAGTTTTGTTTGCCAAATCAAAAAGTGAAGTCAGATACTTGAGCTCAATTGTATATCATTAAATGGAGACACTTCACTTTTTTCCTGCCTTATCTTTTAACACAGTCTGAAAAATAAATAATTAGTATTCAGGCACTGGATTTGAATCCATCATTTCCAATTCTTCACCCTCAGAGAACTGAAAAATCTCAGTCTCATCTGACATTCGATATGTAACTTTTAATAGCTGGGAAATAACAAAGAATCTTTCAACCTCATAAAGATAACCATAGGGCAATATAGCTCAATACTTCCATATATTTAAAGTTAGGAAAACTAAATATTTCCAGCAACTAGAAAACTCATTGCTATGCATTGTAATTGAAAACTTCTGTTATGTTTTCTACATGATCAAATGATGACTAATCTATCATATACTTTGTTGCATTATGCAGTACTTGAGCTAAGTAATTAGCTAGAAGCAAATCTTATTCATTATTTATCATGAACAGTTTTCCTCCCCAAACTAACAGTAGCATGGTAGGCACTAAATAATGAAAAACTGCCAAAAAAACCTCTAATTCACTTAAATTATTACATTATCGAATATTTCTGATGCAATTTGATTGCTGTCTATAAAAAGGGTGCATTATTCTTACGTATTGTTGGAAACATTACATATTTCAATTCTTTTGAAGTATTAGCAACAGTAGAGAAATGTTCACATTTCAACAAAGTTAATTATTGTTTCCTCATCTGAAAGAGGAACTGGCATTTTAATGACAATGTACAGAATTTTCTCCTGCTTAAACATAGCTTTATAGCATTCACTAAACTGTACTCATACGTAGATCCTCTGTTGGAGTGACTGGTAGCATATACCTTACAATTTTCTTAGTAGCAACACTGTTTCAATAATTGAGTTCTTCACTATATAAAAATTACTTTTATGATCCATGCTTGCATTTTTTGGCATCTGACAGTATTTCATAAGAGTTAAGCAACTATTTCTCAATCACCGTAAACTTTGTCACAGTTATTACTATGAAAAATACTTTGTTCATCTTTCTGGAAAATGTAACATTTCTCCTCAAAATTAATCAAGCAAAAAATAGTTCATACTTTCTGACTATCTCAGACAGAACAATTATCAGAAACATTTGATGTTTCTATATTTTGAAATATCTGTAGCCCTCAAGTTTTCTTTGTCCAAAGAAGTCTTCCTTTGTTTCTGAAGGAAGACTGATACAATGTTACTTTTACATTTACTGTTAAAGTTATGGTACATTCGCATCTTATTTACCAAATCAAAGCACCTAAATAATAATGAGGCTCAGCTTCATATCATTATCACGCTGTGTGTGGTGTACTGGACTAATCTTTCTAAGTATTGTGTCCCATAAAACCAATATGATAAATATAAGTAAGACAGCCCATGATAAATAAACATAAAACAACCATCTTTAGATACGCAGCATATTGAATATACAACAACTATTCTACAAACACATTTCAAATGTATCTTTCTAAATTTCTATGGTAGCAGTATCCATAGCTTCACAATATTTTTAACTTAAGACCCTTTTTTAAAAAAAGTCACTGCAAGTATGAAGCATGTTAAGCCTACAAGTGTAAAGTACTCCTATTTGTGAAGCCTTGATCTTAGAGTAGGTGGGCTGAGAATATAAAGCAGCCTCCAGAGCAGCAGCTCCGTTTGAGTCATTCCGACATCCCTCTGATGGAGTGAATACTAAGAATACTTCTCCCTGTTTGTTGCGCTGAGATTTTTTTCCTCACTCAGGCAAGCAAGTGAAAGCTTTAGGCTTCTCTCCTCGTCTTGCCTCAGCAAATGAGTCTGTATCCAGCTTAAAAGAAGTCTTCCACCACAGTTCTCTGAAAACTTTGGCTGGGCTTTACTGTACGCTCAGAAAAAGCCAATTTCTTTTTCCAGTTGCACATCACAGCTCAGAAACTCCTCTCTGCAATGCCCTCAGCAGCAGCACAGTACAGTAAGACTCCACACAGGCTGGAGATCTCCTTCAGTACACAGGCTGGCAAAGTGAAATGAGAATTCGGAAAACTCTAGTCAGGCCCTCAAAGTTGCGATCAGAGGAGCTGGCTTTTTTCTGTACTGATAGCACCTACCCAGTCTTTGCAATAAAGCACAGAGGGCACACAAAGACTAAACATTTGCATTTTACATGGCTGTTAGTAAATATTTCCAAAGGCTTCTGCCTTGCACAGCTCTACCCTACTGTGATGCAAGAGAGGGGTAAAAAGATTTAACAAGGACAATCTCATTAATCAACTCCATGATTTGTATTTCAGGTGGTTCAGAGTGCTGTTAGATCAGTACTTTTCTTTTTCTAATTTTTTTTTCTTTTTTGTGTTTAGCATAAAGATCCTGTAGGCTGCTTGAAGTTTCTTTACAGATGAAAACATCTTTAATCAACTCCTACATTGTTCTGCAAAGGTTTGACTGACCTTTTCAGCCTTCCTCTTATTTACGTAACAGAAAAAACAGAAGACAAGCCTTAAAAGTAAGGCATTGCTTCCTTGGCACGGACAAGAAATTAAAGAAATAGGGGGCAGACAGTAACAGTATGCAGTTTCTGTTTTTCTTGTAGAAGCTGCCCCACTGTGCAGATAGCAACACGTGATTCATGTCCTGGTTCATGCCCAACCCTGTGAGCGTGTATAGGTGAGTTTATGCCCACTGGCAAGGAGAGCAGGGGATTTAGGCACTGCTCATAGAGAAGGAACGTGAGGAACTTTCAGGTCAGACTTGAAAGCCTCTCCAGGATTAGACATTTTCTGAGAGGGAAACCCATTTCAGACCACAGTTTTGTACCAAGGTGTCCAAGCTTTTTTTTTCTGTCATTTGCCTAAGTACAGGAATTTCAGCTACTTTAAGGCAGGTGTTTTGCAAAAATAGTCCTAGCTTCCGCAGCCGTGCTACAACACTTAAAGGGAGGAGAATTGCATCTTCCTGGTTAATGAATCAGTGACTGAATAAATAGGCACAAACAATGGCTTATTTTACCCCTAACTAATATCTTTAATTCTCTCTCCTTTCCGAAAGGCAAAGTTAGCCTACTGCCATCACTCACTGGAACTTATTCACAGTTAAGCTCCTGCTGATTCTGTGTGTCATATCAGCTCTTCAAAACAGTGTAAGGAAGATAGGTTGAGTGTAACTGAAAAGCTAGATGGCTCTAACATTTCATAGCATTGTTCATTAACATAGTTCTAATAAACACTTGGAGTCCACTTCATTATTTCCTTTTCAAAAGGACATGTGACTAGAATCCATCTCTAATCCAAACCAAATACAGCGTTGCTTTCAGCAACAAGACACTAGGCTGTCTTAATTTCATACAATTCCTGCTTAAGAAAATATGTGCTATCACAGCATTTGCCAAAAAGGGTATCTGCAGGGATATATAATTAATTTAATAATTAATAGCCACCACAAAGAATCATCTTACCACATTATATAACCCATTAGCTCATAAAGAATAGTTCTTATGAACAGAGAATGAATTACAATGAAAGGTTAAGCAGAAGTAAAAGTGGCTATACATCTATTATTTGTGCTTCTTTTTAAATATCTATTTTTCATTTTGGAGTTTCTCATTCCCTTAGGTACAGCATGAACTTAAAAGCAACCTAGATTCTTCACAGGATTTTCAGAGTATATGATGGATCAATAATTTGTTGGTTTGTTTATGAAATATGCCAACTTACTGGGACAGAGTCATTTTTAAGAGGGAAGAAAGATCAATATATATGTGCATAGATTTATGGGTGGTTTTGTTACAATCAAAACAAGTCTTTCTGTTTAAAGAACTCGAAAAGGCAAGCTTGGCTTTTCTTTTTCATTGACGCATTGGTTTGAGCCGGCCACTAATTCTAAATGCTAAGAAATGCTACTTCTGAATCTTTCATTCTGTTAAAATCCTTTTGGAGTTTAAATTAAGTAGAGTAAGTTCTAATAACACAAGAAACAAGCCTACTAAGACTTTTAAAAGAATGTGACGACCCCAGTTTGCCCACTTCTCTAAATGTGTGAAATGTTTGCCTAGAACTATGCATCTTCTCCACTGTCACATTTTTTCTTGCACCAGGTTATACGGACAGAAGTTTCTCAGGAGAAAAAACAGTGCTAGATGGGAGGAACAGAGGGCTTAGACCCTCCAGTTCCCAGCTGCATCCTACACACAGGGCCACAGATTTTTCCTGGCTTTTGCAGAAGCAGTGCAAGCGTGACAGGGAGAAAGACCGAGCCTGGTGAGGAGACAGATTCAGGTCTCTGGCCCCGTGACGGCAGGACACAGCCCACAGTGGATGCAGTACCCTCTGTATGGGAGCAGGGAAATTCCTCGTCCACATCAGCCTGGTGTCAGCTTTCAATACCCTCAGTGTCATGGTATACTCTAAAATTTAAATACTAAATTTACCTGTCCCCTTCCCTTTTTGCTGCCAAACCTGAAGACACAGAAGTCCCTCAGGGATTCAGTGGTGCTAATACTGTTCTCTAATTTTTTGCTTCCAGCCACAAACACAGCTACCCATCTCCTGGTGGCACACAGCACTCTGGCAGTCATTCTTCACACGTCAGCCAGAATTTCAAACTAGGTGCATCTCTGCCTGTCTTACCCCTAGGGTTCACTTTGATTATTTTCATATTCTCAGACTCCACACAAACCATAATGGTTAGTTGGTGATAGTGCTGTATACACATTATCTGACTTCTACCTAGCAGATACAGCATTTGCCTGGCATAGAGGTAAGAATATCCAGTCTCTCCTCTTCCCAGGCAAGCCGGGTCACAAGACAATTCTGTAAAAGAAAACTAGGAAGGGAGATAGCATCTCTGTCTTAAAAGTGCTGAGCAAACCTTTTATATATGCAGGCTAAGGACTAGAACCTGTATCTCCTAGGTAGTCTGCTGTAAGGTGATCCTATAAAAGAAGAGAGTTTTGACATCTGTCTGCCATGAAAATCTCTAGAATCCTTCAAACCCACGCTGGTCACTTAGCAGCTGTTATCTCACTTTCACAAACAGGCATGATGCATGCTCAGACTGAGTGAGGCATCTTTAACCTTCCTGTGTGTTGCTTGTGGAGGGGATGGATTTGAAATATAAGAATACAGCACTTGATACAAATCTCACTGTAGTCAGCTGTTCACTGAATCCCAGTCACTGGATGGTCTCTCACTGAACACAGCAGATCTGACATCCAGGCTTTTCATGTGACCATACATTCTTTTTTGCCACTGCTGGTATGGATACATTCTCAATTTACTGAAAACAAATTCAGAATGAACGGGCCACTGCCCCGCATAGTATATTGGTTCCACTCGTGACAGGAAAGGTCTTTCAAATCAGAGTAAATACTATAAAGAAAGATACAATTTTTTTCCCCATTTTATACACAAAGAATGAAGATGAATACATATTATTACATACACATTATATATTAATAGAAATAAAATATACATGGGAAGAAAATTAACTCTTATTTACTGGATAGATAACTGGAATACGTGATAATTTTTTTATTTGTTTGAAATGTCATTAAAGAATGGAATTTAGTACTGATTGTTAAAGAAAAAATATACAATTGCATGTTTACAGCCCTTCATGGAGGTTAATTCTTTGCATACTTTGCCCATAATTACAGTGTAATTCCGCAAACTCTGCTTAGGAAAGAATACACACAAAATTGATTTTTAATGCTTGAGCAACTAAGCTGGTTTATTGATCGTTCAGTTCTTTGTGTTATTTTAGATATCTTCCTTAAAAAAGATTAGAACAAACCAGGGTTCTGTGTGGGAAGAGTATAACATGATGCAAGGCACTTACTAAACACAGTTAATTCAACTGTTTGCCAAATTCTATTTTCTTCCTCAATAAATGCATTCACTTCCACATCTTCTCTCTTTCTCAGTTTCCCTCTCCCTGTTCTAGCATCCAGAGAAGAAACAAAAAAGAGAAATCAAGAAGAAAAGCAAGATCACCTCGTTAAACAAATTCAAATGAGCTACTGAAGAAATTATATTTTTGAAAAGATGCTATTATTAATATTTCGATTGTGATGTCTCTCAGAGTTAGTTAGAGTTGAGAAGTAGAACTGCTCAGTAATATACTAAAAGTTTCCAAACTTTGCCATTTAAATAAGGTAATTTAATAGCTTAATATTTCATTATTCTCAGAATTAAAACGAATGTGCAAATTACTTAGGATATTTATTTTTCATTCTTCTAATCTACAATTTTATTACATTTTCAGCAAAAGAGTTGGCATATCATAGAATAAAGTTTTCAAGGATTTGCAGAGTTGCCTGTAACTTTATACAAGTAACCAGAGGAAATTTACCTTTCTTGTCTTGTTCTGACTCTTTGGCTGTCATGGGTAAAATTCTTAGTTGCTGTCCTACTGATTGAAAATAAAAAAGGCATCAAATCACAACATTCACTTCTGTCAGGGCTGTCAAAAAGGTAGAGAAAATTACCCAGCAGTTCTGGCTGTTCTTTGAATAATATGAAGAAAACAGAACATGTTTATTTCCTTCATTAATGTTTTTATTTCTTTCAATGTACTTGTCCAAATCCAAACATAATTCCTTCTTGGGCTTTTTCTATCACTATTGATTTTATTGCCTAATTTTTTAACCAATTCAGTGCAACTTAAGGAGAGCACATGTCACAGATAAGTACCCTGAATGTGAGTGACTACACAAGTGGTGGCCAACTTCAGTGGATAATTTACATATATTTAATGTGCTCTACAAAAACATATCACTCTAAGTGTTTAATATTAATTACTATTTCTTTCACGAATTATGTCTCTGTTAACTGTCATAACTACAGTGAGCTAAGCAAAGTGTGAAATTCTATAACAGACTTTTTATAAGGGACCTGAAACACTATTCTATTCATATGTAATAATTAATATTCATCTCTTGTCCTTTACAGGTTGAATAACAAACTCACTGAGAGGTAATAAAAAAATGTCTGTATCACCCCAGAAATTATATATGCAAGACGCTGTGCTAACAGAAAGTATATATCAAAGATGCTGTGCTAAATTTGGTGTTTACTTTTCCTATAACTCTTTAGATTAAACCTGTTTGTTGAATTTGAGCTGATTAAGAAGATACATTGACAAAGACAAATATGTTAGACCTCAACAATAACCAATTAATTGATGAGTCTACTTAAAATTAGTAAACTCTTTACATTAGCCTGTATTAGAGATATTATTTTCACATTTATTTTATGCATGACTGTCCAATAATCAAATGCATCTATTCTATCAGTCATTGAACTATTCATCTTCTTTCTCAGTCTCTGATATTTTTAGACAAAAATATTTATTTCAGGAAGCTCATGTGTTGTCTAGTATAGCAACACTGCTTTTCCAAGTTTCTGCAACATGAACAAATAATTCCTAGCAATATTACTTGAATAATCTAATCTAATGTCAAGTCATAATGCAGGTGCTGTTTTAGGAATTTTGCTATAATATAAAATGCCCAAAGTAATGATGAGGTGTTAACCGTCTTTGAACTTGCAATATGAAAACTAGAAACGACTTCTTGAATGTGCTCTTTTACAGATTTCATCAGGTTTTTTTGAACGGAGTAGGCAACTCTCGGTTTTATTATTTTTCAATTTGCTGCAAAAGATGTTCCATGATTGAGTAGTTGTTGACTATGCTCAATGTTAGAATTCCTGAAACAATGAATAGTTTTGTTAAAACCCTTGGAGATTAGATTACACCTCACCTTCAGATTCCCAAAGGAAGGAAATTCATTACAATTGTGATCCCATTCTTTGTGCATGTTGACAATGTCTTGGGAAAAAAAAACACACAGTGATTGAAAAGACCACACAAAACAATTTCAAAATGCTTTAGGCACAAACTATGTGAGTGACAACTACAAATTTAAGTACTGTAATTCTTTGATTAATATAAAGAAAGTGATTTAGATTATTTTGATAACAGCCTTTAGGGAAAAAAATGACACTTAAAGGAATACAAAAATTTGAGGTTTGAATTACTCGCCTAAGATGTGTTTTTATAAATAACCTGTCACCTATATTTTGGAGGGAGAAAAAAAAGCTGAGTTATTGGCTTTTACAAAGTAAACTACTTACTGTATACTCCAAAAGTGACACTTACATTTTTTTTACCATATCCAAAACCTCAGGAACTTGAAACATATAATAACCTATTACAGAGCCAGAGTATGGACATGATAAGAAAGCAAATCCAGAATTTACTTCTAGTTCACTAAAAAGAGCAAAAACTATGCTCTCTTCAAAAATGGTTCCATACAAACACCTCTCTTTATTAATAGCAGTTTTGAAGACTTGCTGCACAGATCAATAATGTATAATCATTTAGTGCCTAGTACACTAACATTAAATTCAATTATCTGTTTCAAGAAGTGTATTTGAAGCCCAGTTCTGTTCAAAGGTTCTACTTGTTTGCCATAAAGGAAAAGAATTTCACTCACTTAGGTGGTCAATTAAGAATTAGACACCTAACTGAAACTTTCAGTTTTATCATTATTAATTTTTCACAAAGGAAAAACTGGTACTTATCAGTGCTTTTAAAAATACTTTTTGCATGACTCAGTATGTCCTTGGGAAGGAGAAGCCCGAGAACTCTGTAGATCTCCAAAGAAATCCAACATGTCATTCCTCTCTATTCACACACCTCTGAAGCAAACTGGTATCCCACATGCTGCCCATCTTCACTGAGGCTTCACCCCTGGAATTATTCTGCCATTCACTCTGCTATATCTATGGCCTTGTTTTGTGTAAAAAGCTAAAAGGGAAAGGGAAAGATCCTGAAAAAGATAATTATATTCCTCCTGTATCACTTGCTTCCCTCTCTGATAATCCAAAGATTCTTGCTTAGACTAAGTTTCAGCTGTTAGAGCAATCAGTGCTGACACCAAGTAATGTACGCCTTAACAGGAAGCGAGAGGCAGCATTTGATGAAGTTGCCATTCTCTCATTTTTGTAGCTACTTTCACGTATGTTTCATTCTTCAGCTCATTCTTCAAGAAAATAATTTGATCTTACCCAAACAAGATAATTTTTTAATGCATCTTTAGAAAACTCTTTACTGAGAACTGTCAAATACATAAAACTTGTATATTACATGATTTTTAAAGAAACACAAAATTTAAACTACCTTTTTTCAGTTTTCTTGGTGCAAATAACTATCACTAAATCAGGGAATTTGCAGATGGGCCTAACAAAGAGTTCAGTCAAAAGTCGTATCTATTTTGTACTTCATAATTATTTTGCTTCTAGAAACTGCAAAGTCAGATAAAATTTTATAGCATGACTCGTTGCTGAGGGGCATAAAAGACAAAGCTCACCTAGGCAAGTGAAACTGCAGGTGTCACAGGCCTCTCTGAATATGAGAAATCACAGAGTCAAACAGGAAGAAGAATAAATTTACCTGCATCAAGGTATTAAAAAATTTTTTTCTCTCTTCAGAAGAAAAGACACAGATAGCTAGAACATTCATGTAGAGCACATAGGAGAAACACAAGACAGAAATTCAGTCAAGTTCCTACTAAAAGAACCAACTTATTGGTAAGCTCAGATTATCATTAATATTCTCGAAATTTTAGGTGAAAGTGTTCACAAGGATGTTGCATATTTGGGAGTGTCCACTGTGAGAAGGATTCTTAGGATAGAAGTACAGGTTCTTTGGATAACTCAGGTTAGAAGGGACTTCAAGAGGTCTCAAGTCCAACCTTCTGCACCCTCGGGGGAACTGTAGAATAGAGGAGAGGAGAGGAGAGGAGAGGAGAGATAATTCATTTGGAAGGGACCTACAGCAATCACCTAGTTCAACTGCAACTTGCTCCAGTTTATCAATGCCTTTCTCTAGATGGGGTCTATGAGTGCTGAACAGGTGGAAATAATCAATTTCCTCCAGCTACCAGCTATGTTCCTGTTAATTCAGTCCAGGACCTTCTTTTCTGCCAGGATACACTGCTGGCTCACATCCAGCTTCTGCAGAGCTGTTGCCCTGCCACTCTGTCCCCATCCTGTATTCTTGCAGGGGTTATTCCCTTCCCATGCACAGGAGATTGCTGAATTTCAAGAGGTTCCTGTTGATCCATTCTTTCTGCCTGTCCAGGTGCCTCTGAATGGCAGCTCTGGTCTTGATCACAACTGGTCACCTTTGCCCAGTTTGGTGTCACCTGCAAGCTTGAGCAGCAAGGACTCCATTGCTTTCTCCAGGTCATCGATAAATGTGTTTTAAAGGACAGGTTCTAGAATAAACCACTGCAGCTTTTGTCATTCAACTCCAGGTAGACTATGACCAACTAACCATTGCTCTCTGAGCTTGCTGATCCAACCAGTCACTAGGGATCTTCCCTGATCTTCATGTATTTTCAAAGAAGTCATAGAATCTGTCACAGAATGACAGTACGGTTAAGGTTGAAGGAATGTCCAGAGGTCACCTGAAGGAACCACTCTGCTCAAGCATGGCCACATATAGCTGGTTGCCCAGGACCATGTCCAGACAGCTTTTAAATATCTCCTAGGTGGGAGAGCCCACAGCATCTCTGGGGAACCTCTGCCAGTGCTCAGTCACCTTCAAAGTAAAAAAGCATTTCTTTCATATGGAACTGCCTGTGTTTCAGTTTATTCCCATTGCCTCTGGTCCTGTCACTGGGCAGTGCTGAAAAGAGCCTGGTTCTTTCTTCTTTGCACCCTCCCTTCAGTTATTTATATGCATTGATAAGATCTCCCCTGAGCCTTCTATTCTCCAGCCTAATATAAGGAGAGGCTTAGAGTACCAGCTCGCTAAGCCTCTCTTTATATGGCAGATGCTCTAGTCCCTTAATAATCTTAGTGGCCCTTTGCTGGACTCTTTCCAGTGTGTTCATGTCTCTCTTGTACTGGTGTGCCCAGAACTGGATCCAGCACTCCAGGTTTGCCCTCACCAGTGCTGAACAGAGGAGAAGGACCATCTCCCTTCACCTGCTGGCAACACTTCTCATGCAGCCCAGGACACCATTAGCTTTCTTTTCTGCAAGGGCACATTGCTGGCTCATGTCCAATGTGGTGTCCACCAGGACCCCCAGGTCCTTTTCTGCACAGCTGCTATCCAGCCAGGCAGCCCTCAGCACATTCTGGTGCATGGGATTGTACCTCCCCAGGTGCAGGGCTTTGTAATTTCCCTTGCTCAACTTTGTAAGCCCATTTCTTCAGCCTGTCAAGGTCCCTCTGAATAGCAGCACAATCCTCTAGTATATCAGCCACTCCTTCCGGTTTTGTGCAAATTTGCTGAGGGTACACTCTGCTGCATCATCTAGATCATTAATAAAGACGCTGAACAGAACTGGACCCAGTATTGACTCCAGCTAGTCACTGGCCTCCAACCAGACTTTGTGCCACTGACCACCACCCTCTGGGCCTGGCCATTCACCCAATTTTCAGTCCACCTCAGTGTCTGCTCACTCAGCCCACACTTTATCAGGTTCTCTATGAGGGTCTTGTGGTAAACAGTGTCAAAAGCTTTCTGAAGACAGAAAGCAGCCTCACAAGACCACTTGCCAGCTCTCTGAACAACCTTGGATACAGACCATGGACTTTTATGGGTTGAGTTTTGTTAAGTTACCCCTACCTCAATCTGCATCCACTGCTGGTAGTTCTCCTTGAACGCTTTCACAAAGCACAGAGGCCAGGGACATCTTGTTGGTGAAGACTGAAGCAAACAAGGCACTGAGTGCCTCAGCCTTACCTGTGCATGCTGTTACTAAACCACCCATTCCATTCAGCAACAGGCCCACATTTTTCTTGTTCAGAGTTTTATTACTGATGTCACAATAGAAGTTCTTCCTGTTGCCCTTGATATCCAGCACAGGTGTCAACTCCAGTTGAGGTCTGGCCTCCTAACACCTTCCATGAATCTCTAGGCAGTATTTATTAAATTCATTCTTCACAGCCTGTCCCTGCTTGCACTATCTGTGTATACTGCCTGTCTGCAGTGGAGGTCCACCATGAGTTCTCTGCTCAGCTATGTCAGCCTCTTCACAGTCGTGTTTCTAGGCTGAGGTGCCAAGTGGGTACAGGAGTTATGCTGATGTGTTTGTAGTAGAATGGCAACCTAGAAAAATCTGCATGTATCAGCAAATATATTGGATGAACATAGGTAACAAAAGGATGATGTACTGTGTCTTTAAAAAAACCTTTAGCAGATCCACACAACCTTAACGAAACCAGAGGTGAGGGAAACGTACTTTAACAAAATATCTAATGAGGTATGCATTTAAGACTTAGCCTGTTGAGGAAAGTTCTAAGGTCTGCCATTTTTAAAGGCACCTGAGGAACTTGGGCAGCCAGTCCCGCAGCAGTGCCAATGAAGCTCAATACCCATGATCTTTATGCACCTTCGCAAATCCCAGCCCACACATCTACAGGTTTGTGAAAACTTTATAGATTAATGATAACGGAAAGGTTTCATCCTCACATGCTTTGAAAGTCAATGATAAAATTTTTGAAATTAACATGCAACCTGACAGGAAGCCAGTCCAGAGGACAGAGAACAGTAGTGGTAACAGCATAATCACTAGTAACAGGAACACATGGTAGCTCCAGCATGTAAACACATTGGAACCAGAAGCAGTTTATCCGAGGGTGTAACTGATAAAGAAGTACAGTACTGTTACCTCAAGTTGATCAAACATACAATAAACTCCAGCCTCTTACATTTTGTACAGATCCATCTAGGTGCACTTACTGTGCACCTATTCTATAAACAATTGACATCACTGAATATGAAACAGGCATTTAAGTTATTGTCAACACACCACCAGAACCTAGAATGAAAGACCACTAAATTTGGCCAGTTCCATTGACTTCAGTGGAATTTGGATCTATTGTACTGCTTAAATATTACATATTCAGGGTGAATACCGAGAACTCTTCTCAAGGACACTACTGTTTCAAGCAGACTGAACGTGCACTCTAAAAAGAAGATGGGATTCACATGGGGATGTGTATGTAATATGTATTATATACCTGTACATATACACATACACACACATGTATCATTGTGCTTATACGATCAATGATTCTCAGTTTTTGTTCCCTTTTGCTTGAATACAGATACTAAAACTGTAATGCTGTGTTCTGTCTACATTTTCTTATGCTCAGTAATAAGACTGAAGAAACCAACTAACAGCTTGCATGCATAAAGTATATTCTCAGGCATTTTATAGATATTTTATCATTACACCAGAAAGCCAGCTTTTGAAAGACACAAACAGGTCAATATTGAGAAGAGTTTTGATTAAATGATCAAATTTTGCTGAATGAACCTGAAACCATTTCAGTTATAACACAAAAGTATTTCTGCTTTATTTCAGGACAAGAAACAATTAAGACAGGGCTTTTACAAATATATCTCCATTGCCAGGTGGTCTGTTAGTTTTGTGCCAAAAGACTACTTGTTGATAGCTAGAAGTTTAGAACTCTAAAAGCCAAAAAATCTTTTCTGTAATTCTGAAAAAGGCATATAGAAGTGGCTAGCAAAGGTCCCGTGAAATAGATCCCATAAACTTAAGGTCTGTTAGGAACTCCTTTAATCCACCAGAGTCCTTAAATAAAACATCATCTGTAATGAAGGATTGTGCACTGGCTGTTTGAAACTACATGAAGGACAAGAAAAGGTAAATGCACAAAAGAAGACTAAATCAAAAAAGCCTCTGATATGACCAACAATCTTTTAGGATCAGTCACAGTTGCTTCATATGCAGCTCTGGAAGATCTATGCTATCATCTGGAGGCAAATCAGGCCTCATCTTTTCCATCCCTCCTTAAATACTTGAAAGATGATTAAATTAAAATTTTTGCCCAGAGATTTTACTGACCTACTGACAGAATAATTTGGGTCGTCACAGAGTGATTTAGGTATGAAGGGGCCCTGGGAGGCCATCCAGTTGAACATATGGCTCAAGGCATGCTTCACATCAAAGCTCGATCAGATTGCCTAGGGCCTTGTCCAACCACACTGCGAAGCTCTCTGAGGATGGGTATTTCACAACCTGTCCAGGCAAACTGTTCCAGTGTATTAACGCAGTAACTGTACTAGAAGAACAGCACAAGCAATGGGAGGTGTCTGACAGCTGCTGGGACGTTAAGGATTTCCTCATCTTCCAGCAGCAAATGATGCAGGGCTCTGTGTCATGCAGGACTGCCTAGACAGAGGGTTCCCAAGCCGTGGGCTACATACAGGAGCAGTGATGCTTCCACAAAGACTGAAGACTACAAGGCTCTGCAGCCACATGCAGTTCCTGGCCGCACCAGACCCAAGAAGTCTTTGTAGCAGTGGCCTCACATGCCCTGGTCTGGAGGTCTGTGTCAATGATACAAAAGAACTGATCTGGAAAATTAGAAACTGGCTTATGTTGAAGTTGCAGGAAACAAGAACAGGGTGGAGAGGAGCTGAAAAGCTGTACGGGTTCCTTTCAGCTGTTCTGCATGTTAGCACATGATGTTGTAAATATTGGGTAAAATCAAGTTGCTTGCATGCTGGCAACACAAAAAACTACGTAGCTCTCAATAAATGTTTGTTTGAATGAGGTTCTGAACACAGATTTAATGTCAATCATGAGACTATGATTTTCTGTTCTGGAGGAGAGAGATGGCTCCACAGTAGCTGATTATCTCTTGATAACAGTGCAGTTCTTACTTTGTAAGCAGCTCTATCACTCCGACACATACGTAGCTTTTTCTACATTCTTCCTTCTACTGCCCTTCAATCACTCCCTAACCAACTTCCTTTTGCTTCTCTTTCTGAATGATTAACCTCCTAATAAAATTAATTGTGGAACTGACAAGATGGGTCCTGCTATGACAAGTTTACTCCGGTTATGCTCTACATTATTTGCAACTTGTCTATTTAGATTTTCTACTCTGTGTTTGTACAGGGCTGCTTAGCAAAATGCAGATCAATACTTGGCTCACCCTTAACCACTGCAATAATAAATATGATTAACAACAATGTCAGGATTTTTCTTTTCTTTTTTTTTTTTTTATTTTCAGTCCAAGAACACTAACAGAAACAAATTTGCAGAGGAAAGATGAAAACCACAGTGGTTCCCACTGCTGTATTCTCTCAGTTCCACCTGTTGTTTAAATCGAGATCTACAAAGCCAAACAAACAGTCATTCTGCCTCAAACTTTACTCACTTTTTGCACTGTATGAAAGATAAGCCACTGCTACTATACAGAGCGCAATAGTTCATCCAGCCTCCAATATCTGATATCCTTTACTTCCCAAAGTTACCTTTAGATCATTAAAGAATTTTATCAGCTAGACCTTTTGCACTCTGATACTCATCAAGAGGAGAAGGGAGCCTCCAGTGTCTGCACGCTGATAAGAAAGTCGTGCTCAGAAAAAATAACCATCTTCTGTCTTATTTAACACTGTTTATTCCTTTTTTTGAACTATAGTCTCTCAGAGTGTGATCAACTACGATTATTGCACTTCATGCAAAACAAGATCATTATGCTGTCCTACCACCTCCCCAACCTGTATTTAGCTGGTTATATTCTATTGTGCTTGTCATAAAATTACCTTATAAGCATTTGTAGGCAATTTATATTACATGTTATACGGCACCTAGCACTTCTTAATCAGGGCACTTTCATGTGTAAGTACTACCAATAATTCAAAAGTGGGGAAAAGAAAATCAATATTTTTATACTGAAACAATTATAATTTTCCTACTTGAAAAGGTGCAGAGCATTCAGGGACTGATAAAAGGTCTTTTGAGGTAAAAAGAAGTCAAAATCTGACAATCCCCTCCACTTCTATGAGCAGAGCGGACCCAAATGAGCAGCTTTTGACTGAGGATGGACCTATGGATATCTCCCATCTGCAGTTCGCCACAATTGCTGCCGCAGCAGGCAGTTACTACCACCAGCTGCAATTTCTTGTGCAAATGTTCATAGTAAAACCAGAAGTGTAAGCAATAGCCACTCTAACCAACACTGAATATATGTGGTAAAAGCACTTACTTAAGAATAACTGTGTTAGCTCCTTATGATAATTTTGCCAGAAAGGTTTTTGCACAGGGAAGGGAAAAATGTATCATTGACATCTGCTTTTTGCCCTCCGTAGCTAAACACATTTTCACCTCTCTTCTCTATACCCTGATATGCTTATGATGTGTTCCTAAAAAGTCCAGCAGCCCACAAATTGATGGATAGCAATTTTTCCCATGAAAATTACTGTGACAGAGAAGTGATGCAGGCAGGGACTTGAGAAATACATGCGGTTTAAATACATAGCGAGAGTGTGCATGGGGTGGGGGATGGAGAGGCGGGAGTCAGATCGTCCTTATCATCAACTGGAGGAGATGCTGGGCTTTTTAGTGGCTGGTTTTACAGCAACTGAGATCTTTTGAAACCATCCTTCACCAATCAATTCACAGTGAGCTCTGCTAACTCCTGTCACTATGCTGTTTTTCTGTCCTTCCCTCTGGATGGTCTTGCTGACCTTGATTCAGCAGAGGAAGACAATGAGGATGAAAACATAGCTATTCAGACAGAGGGCAAAAGAACTCACACTAAAAGATTTACGCTGGGTATTCAGGCCCACAGATGAGGTGGCTGAGTCCGACAGATAGCGCATCACGTTCAGAAAGGTCTCAGGCACTGAAAAGCCAGCACCTTCTCCAGCGGGTGATCCTGATGGTCTCGCTGCACGTTTAGAATAGGGAAATCAGGGACTAAGCAGCACGGTGGCTGGGACAAGTAACTACAAGACTGCTAAAGCTGAGAAACCAAAAGTTGAGTGTCTGAGAGAGGAAAGACCTTTTAGCCAAACTGTTTAAATTTTTGCTTTGTTTCTGCAAGAAATATCACCTGCAGTTATATCATCTTAACGTGAAAAAACAATATTAAAATTTCAATTGTCACAAAATCTAGTAGAAGAATACTTACACTAAATAAGGGTAATAATATTTTCTATTTTTGATCACTCTGTATTAAAAAGTAGAAAAATTCTTTAAATACAAAAGTCTTTCAGAATGTCAAGAAGAAAGAGAAAATGAGCCAATTTTTAAGTGTTGTGTAAGACTGCAGAAAATCCAAATATATCACCTGTCTATAGTGAGATAAGCAATTAAAAAAAAAAAACCACTCCCCAAAAATCCCCAAAACTTCGTAATACTCATTACTTAGTCTACTGTGCAACATATTTAAGCAGATTCTTAAACCATGAAGTAGTCAGGCCAGTTTCATTTTGTTTATTCATGGAATCAATATTGTTGCACTAAATATTATTGCATGAAATGAACAGAACTTACAAATAGCTACCACAGTGCTCTCATGACCATGAGAAGCAGCAAGACCTCCTCTGGACTTTCTGACCAGGACTGGTAGCATGCTTGCTGCGGGACATCTTCTCACACAGCTTTGCCCAGGTAATTGTTTCTACTGGTTGCTGTATAGGAAGGGGTGCAGAATCCTCACCCTGCCTCCACGTACTTTTCTCTGCTTTACTGGAAAACTGACTAAGGCAGGGTTAGAGAGAGGAAGACAGCCATATTCCAACCGAATGCAAGGCCTATTATTCTACTTTGCCTTTACAATTGTGGCTTAGTGGCAGCTTTACAATTGTGTCTTAGCCTGCAGCCGTGCCTTTCTTAAGGTTCGGGGAGTACTCTGGACTCCAGAAAGTTTGCAAGCTAGAAAGCAGGACCCAAGTGCGGTGCATATAGCAATCAACGCCTTATGCTACCAGTAATTTTTTTTTTAAGCGTAAGGTAGAAGATTGCTGACAACACAGTTCCAGTAGAGTCAGTCAGTCCGGAGGTGGTAAAATATGACCACTGTATCCCTAACATAAATTCCCCATGCACCCACAGGACTGTGGGTCAAACTGTGCTGCGCTTTGGTAAGGGCCAACTCTGTCCAGCTCTGCCAAGCAGCAAAGGCAAAGTGTAACATGACGTTGGCCAGACAGAGCAGGTGTCGTTGCCTGGGAGGGCTTCTCTCTCTCGTGTTGTCAACATAAGCCCTAAATTCAGTGATAAATAAAGTGTGAAGGAGAGAGCTGTATATCAAGCCTGAGGAAAGGCAAGTTATGATTCCATATTAGCTGTTAAAAATCTCATTCAAAACACAAGATCCAGGATTTTGCAGCAGTGCAGAGTGTTTCAGGCTTCATAAAAACACATATTCAAGGTTTTAATTAGCACTGTGACAGTTTCGAAACTGCTGTCAATCAATCTTTGCGAAAAAAAAAAGAAAAACTTGTCATGCCCAGGGAGAGTTAAATTGAAATTAAAGTGAATTTTAAAAGATGAGAAATAATTATGGCACCAGGAAAAAGAATCCAGAGAAAGAGAGAGCTGTGAGAGGAAAAATATGTTACTAATTACGCTTTTTACTTTTCCTAATCAACCCTCATTCCAGTCCCAGGCCACCTTTAATAAAATTAATGAATGATTATACAGGGAGTGTTATACTGTTCAATATATGGTTATGCAGATTTGCCACACCATGTGCACACATAAAAGCATGCCCAAATGACCAAGTATGTGCCCATCGGAAATGCAGCAGAATGGTCTACACTAAATGCATGAGATTCCCAGACTCGTATGTACATTTTATTAGCATATTCACGCAGCCCAGTTTCAAGTGTGAAAGCAAAGTTGTGTATTCCCTAAAGCCTGCTCAAGCAGATTACAGAGGATGTTCACACAGAACAAAAGGGTATCAGCATCAAACACTTCCATTCTCCAGTCGGTGCAGCTCCCGAGCAAAAGCTGAAATCTGGGAGGACTGCAAACATTAGCTTGTGAAAGAGAAATGTGGGAAAGGCATAAAATTACTGTGAGACAGACACCCAAAATGGTAAGCTAACAGAGACTGCACAAAGCAAAAGCAGTAAGGGAGTGAAACACGGAGGGACACCTGACATTGTGTTCTGAACAGGCAGCTGGGTGAAAGGAATACACCTGAAACCCTCACTGGAGAAGACCAGCAAGACTTTATTTCGCTAAAGCAGAAATAATAATCATTGTCATAGCTCCTGAAGCTACCACATTCACATAAACACATATATGGGAGTGAAGGGATGTGCATACATGGTTTATAGATAGGAACATATACAAGACATACAAAATGTCCTATATAGGTATATACAAAACCCCATTTATCTACAAGGTCTGCAAAGAGATGCAGTGTCATTTACACATTTTCAAGCAACCAGCTGTTCATGGTCCATACCTGAAATGTCTGTATTCCTTTAAGGCAAAGATCCTGATGCTATTGTCTTTGCAGAGAGGTCTAATACACAGAATGAAATGACATACCCAGTTGAATAGGAATGATATCTATAACTGCTGTGGCTGTCCTGAAACATGGTTAATACACTATGTCTGACTCACTGAGCAAAAGTGACATCCTTCTGCAATGTTTTGTGAACCTGAAAATTAAGCGGCAGGTAAGACAGGACAGGGAAAACTCAGCTCCCAGGTAGCAAAGGAGTCCAGTTCCCACCCACTGTCCTACTTCAGGATCCCTAGCTTTACCATTAAAGGAATACAAGAGGTTGCTCCAAAGTGATAGTTCACAATCCTAATGTCAAAAAAAGCTAAAGGCAAGATTTTGCTTATGAGATTTTTACTATAGACTCAGAGGAGCTGCTCTCGCATAGCTGCTCTGTGCATCCATGGGGTTCTACTTCTGGGGAAAAAAATGACGTACAGAATTCTGGAGAAGTCTACGTGCACTGTTCTCTCACGGCCAAGCCCTCCACTGGGAGGGTAATATTATTCCCAGCTCTTTCCCTTTCTTCTCCAAGAAAGTGACCAGAGTTCAGGCTTGCTTAAATGTGAACCTACATGTTAAGTGATGTTGATGTAAATAAGTCAGAGACACAATCTCTTTCATTCCCTTCATATTTAAAATCTTACTGTGTACATGAAAGTAAATCCAGGACCTCTCCATACCTCACTATGACTCTTAATAATTCTGCAACTCACCCATAAGATGAATGGGCAAGCTGAATTGCCTCCCATATATTCACTCTTTTTTCTAAGTCAATTTTCTTATCCTTACTTTCTCTTTTATTTCCCAGGTAGAGATGCTGGACCTTCAAACAAGACACAGAACTGAACGGTTTCCTGCAATGCTCCCAGTTAAACTGTTAACTGTATTTTATCTCACCTTTTAAACAAGAAGGGTACCGTTGCTTTTATAAGGCATCTAAAATAGCCAACATCTACACTCTTTTTTCTTGAGGACCCCATTGAAACAAGGTAAGTGCACTAAAATTGTGTTTGATGAAAAAGCTGCTTTATTTCCAAAAAAGGCAAATATTACTGGAACATTTCTCGGCTTCAGAATGACTGCTGTTAAACTTTTTGTGCAAGAATATTGTTAGATGCATCAAAACACCTATGTTCAGTTTCACAAAGTGATAATACTTCAAATGACCAACATAAATAGCTTACCATGAACCCTACCTACCTTTACGCATGTACAGTTCTTCTGCTGGCAAATGAATAGTATCTGAAAAGGTACTGCAAACTGAAATGGTATCAACTGTTTAACTTAGACATGTACGTTAAGGCTCTACTTGCTGCAATTTCTAATACATGTCCTGTGAGAAGTATGTTTTTAAAATATACCCTTTGGTGCCTACAGTTTTAACAGGCATGTCACTGCAAACACGTACGGGCAGATATTGTGACACGAGTTCTTCATTAGAATGAATGCTGGTCTATACGGTGGTTTTCTTTTGTGCATAGAGAGTCAAGCATCAGATAGCTTCAGAAAGTCAATTAAAAAGAGAGACAGTGCATCTTAATCACGGGGCTTTTCCTATCTATTTTTTCCAGTAGTTACTTAAAACCACTAACTTGAAATCAGTCACACGCTGTCTTCAGAAGTTCACTCAATCAAAGGGCCAAGCTCCGAGTAATCAAAGATCTTAAATCACTGGAGCTCCCAACATCAGCCACAGGAGGATTAAAAATCCAGTAGCCAGAACTCAATTCTTCGATCCAGCGAGCGCTAGCGCATTATGAGAAGTCCCTAAAGCCCTAGATCACAGCCCAGCCTTTGCCTACTGTGGAGCTAAGTGGAAACCGCCTTTAATTCCTTAGGAGATCCTATCTTGCCAGATGAAAATAGATATTGGCCTCTGTGTGTAGGATGATTAGAAGAATGGAAGAGGATTAAACAAGATGCAAGGGGAAAGGCTCAGAGTGGCTCATTTACATGGTATTACCGCTGACAGATAGGTGTTAACAGAACAGAGCAACCTAAAGGCAAAACTGTATCTGAATTAAAGCTGTATTTATTTACTCAAGTTATAAAGGGATTAAGTCCTGTTTATTTTACCACATCCAGCACTGTTTTATCTATTAAGCACTTCGATGCTTACTCAATTGTTCTGTGTCATGCATTGCACAGCTGCTTGGGAATGTGTTTATCTTCATTTAAAACAGAAGCTTTTAAATGTTTCAAACATAAAATATAGATGCTAATGGCAAGTTAAACATTCACAGCTGTCTTCTTGTCTCCCAAAATGGAGACATTTCTAAAACAGACAATGGGAAAAGTAAAAAGCACATTTTTAAGTACTTTGTAGATTGCTGACAGGAAGAACCAAGTACAGGAAAGTGTGTGTCACACATATACACGTGTGAACACAAAGGCAGTTTCCCTGACACAAAATCATTGTATTTCTATTAACTTCTCAATATTCAAAAAGTTTTAATTGGGAAGGAAAATGATGTAGCAAAAATTCCATTCAACCCAAACCATCAGTCTTTCCGGGAATCAGTGAGTCTTATCAAAAGCCAGTATAACACCTCATAAAGTAGCTACCTTTTTACTCCGCGTGGAGCCCTGTAACAGCTGCTCCCAGGTGACCCAGTTCTCAGGGGACTGCAGAAACTTTCCCTGCCCTGCCAGCAACACCAGAAAATCAGTTATTTGCAAGACTCAGTCTCAGTGCTGCTTGACTGCCCTTATACCCGCAGCTGCCTCATTTACCATCCAAAGTTTGCACATGATCCTTATTATCTTCTGGAAACTGAAAAGCTAACTGCACCACTTAGCTCGCCCTTCCCAGCTTGTGCTCCAGCGGACCTACTTTCCTTCTCCTCTCTCCTTCTCTTCCTGCTCATTGTAATAATGCCACTTTGCAAGTGTTTGTGTCACAGTCCAAACCTAGCCAACCCATTTTGCACACACAATGGTGAGAGTGATGAGAAGTGAGGAGGGGATGAAGACAGGCAGAGGGACTGAGAATCTTCCATAGTTTCAATTTTCAGTCCCATACAGAACTACCACTGCTCAGTGCTGTTATGGGTTTGCCTATGTTCACACTCTCCACAAGGAAACATTTACAAGGCCATCAGGACTGCCTGGGAAAGGCTGTGCTTCTTTTGTTATTAAGGCGTCTCATTCATCTTAGTGGAAGGCTTATTATCCATAGGAAGCTATCTGTGCCATGATGGCCAGTAAAATCTGTGCAAACACTTATGAAGCCAAGCCCCATGCCCCAGAAAGGTTATCATCAAATGGGCAAGAAAAATAAACAAGCAAGCAAGTAAACAAAAAACTCCCCCAAAAAACACAAACAAACAAACAAACAAACAGAAAAACAGATTGAAGACGTAAGTAATAGATGCAGTCCTGCCTTGAGAAAGCACCTGGGAGCCACGTCATGTAGGGCAAGTAACCCCCTGCAGGTATAAGGGTCTAGCAGTATGTCTGTAGCTGGATTCATATCACCATGTTCATCACAGCCGGGTCCTCCTTCCAGGCACCTGAGCTGTCCCTGGCTCTCTCAACACGCTCCTCAACCCTCCCAAGCACTCTCTGCAGTAATGTTCTCGACCCTGCCTGCAGCTGAAGCATGACCTACTTACATTTGATTTTGAAAGATAGTGTGACCCTGACATTGTGAAGATTTTTTTCTCAGTAGTGCAGTTCCTTGTATTCTCCTACAAGATCAGACTCTGCCATTAATACTTTAGATGTGAATACTGGCCCTGTTACATCAGGCACACTATTATGCACAAAGGAAACAAGATTGAAGTAAACAAGATTACAGGCATTAAATAATAATAAAAGAACTCAGAGACTTTAACTAGCCTTTTTACAGAGCTTCGATGCCTCTAAAATAAATAGGTCAGTGTTGATAGAAAGTCTGGGCTCTGATTTTATCCCTCTGTATTTTCAGAATGCTTTCCAGCATCCAAGTACAATATGTAGAAAATCCACAGGCCTATCTGTTCATGCTTCTCTAGCCTTAGTATCGATATTAATGCCAACAAAATTAGTAATTTGACAATTAGTTTTCCACTTACCTGAAAAGACATGAAAGGCAGAAAGAAAGTAGTTTAACTAGATTATAATGTGGCTGTGACAAGTCAGGTTCCTGTCATGTTATAGCCTTCCAACTTTAACATTTTCATGTCTGCTTGGCAGGTTATTAAAATAAATGAGGGTGTGTTGGACTGCTGTTGCACTTTTCTCTAATGGGAGTTCAGGAATTTGCAAGCCTCTACCGTAAATTGACCGATCGTGAAGTCTGAAAGAAGTTGGCTAAAGTGGACAATTAGGAGCATTTCTCCACAGCTGAGTGAAATATTCCTTGTTATTTTAATAATTCAGGCACAGGCTAATTTTCGGAGGCTGAGTTTGTCAAGATAATGTGCCTTGTGCTTGTCTGCTTGTCATTTTTAACTCAATCCCACATGTTACAGGTGCAGTCTAGCTTACAAAACAGGCAAATCACTCACCGTGGAATCTGCATATGGAATATAGATATATTGCACCAAGGAAAAACAGCCCAAGAAGTCAACAGATAGCTGTGATAGGAATGCACATGATGGTAAAAACTTTTGATGTTTGATAGCTGTTGTATCCCTCTTCATACTGATATAATTAAAGGTCTTACTTGGCAGTATGCATACACAAATATGTATAATGTAAAGCATCATGTAGATTTCTTCGTAAAGAGAGACGGTAAGGCCACAGGAATCCCACGTGGCGTGCAGATGTTCTGGGTAGACTCAGTTACTTTTTTCAGCTAAATACATCTCAATGTCAAAAAATGTGGAACATGCAGGGAACAGTCACATCCTCCAAGTGAGAGGGTGAAGTCTCCTTTATAAAAGATGAAGTAGCTTCTATAGACATTATTATATCCAACTTCTGAAAGCAAAGGCTACACAACTGAGCCAGAATTTTGAAACCTCTGATTCTATTTTCTCATCTATGTCACTTACCAGTTGCTGCTTCTCTGAGAGGCAGTGAGAATGGCATTCTCATCATGCATTTTTCTCTCTTTTTCTCAAGCCAGATTTCTGGCCTAACCTAACACATACAGAAGCGTGTGTTCAGGTCGAAACTGGTTAAGAAATTCTTTAACTTGCTACAAGCTTCCCCTGCAGATTTAAGACTCCGTGATGAGCCAGAAGAATCCATTCCAAGACAAAACAATTGCAAACTTGCAGTGGATGAAGCTTTTCTAGGACAGCTTCTTGAAGGTCAGCTCAGACTTCTAAAATACCAATCTATAATGAAGACACCGGGAACTATATCATGCTAAGGAAGATCTTCATACTGCAGCAACCTTGGGGAAGGCACTGCGTACCTTCCCTGACATGCCTTGCCAGCTTCATAACCTCAGACGCCCATTACGATGACCATCAGTGACAGAAACCCAGGGAACAAACACTGTACTCATGAGAGTGCAGCTAGAAGCTTATACAGAGGGTAAAGAATCTCAAATTACTTGTGAAGGCCGAGCAATAGCTACCTCTTAGTCTTCTCCACCATGAGATATACGCGCACACACACAAATATATGTACGTGTATATGTATCTGTTTATATATGTATTCATATATATGAACATATATTTGTATATACTCATGTATCTATTTTAAGGTGTAGGCACATTCAATTCATTACTGCCATTATATCAACCAGATTTCTCCCTTGAGGTCATGCAAAAGAGCTCTTTGATAGAAGGCAATGCAACATACCACTCATCTCACCAGTGAAAAGGGTCATGATGCCACTTGATCTCTCGTGTTGCCATCACCCCTGTATATTCAAGTAGTGATGAAGCAAGGCTACCATCTCCTACTATGAAACAAGACTGAACGCAATTCTATTAACTGTCTTGAGAGATCAAGGATACGTATCCCAAATGGCAACAAAGAAGAGCCCATTAGAACTTGTGCGACCGTGAAAGGTCTGGCGGAGAGAGAGTGCACTTACACTTAACAGTGATGTGGTATGAATGCTTCAGATAATGCACCACGAGAGTTCCTGTTCTCAGGCCACTTCTAGAGATATTCTAAAGTACCAAAAACAACCTGAATTCCAATATTTGCATGTATACCAGGCTATCCATGTGTGAAGATGAGTATTTATCATATATTATTCACTTCTGATTGCATTTTGAAAGTTTCGGTCATTCCACCAGGAAGCAAACTCAGTCCTTGGCAGCTGAGGTGGCCACTCACTCAGCATGAGGAATGAACAGCACAGAGAGAATGCCTGAAGCAAACAGTTCAACAATTCACTCTCAAAGACTATTCTTATAAAATTGCCCATGTAACAAAGCATATCCAAAACCCAGCAACTTGCACTCAGCAATTTGCAAACAGAATTCACGGAATCAATTACATGTTAGAAATTAGTCTGAACAGCTCTGATCTTCACACATGAGGAGCAAAAGTCTTTATTGTCAGACCTCAGATATTGCTAAATAATGAAACAGTGGAGACGAGGATTTGAAGTCTGTGCACACTACCACTTTCCAAGAATTTAACTTCAGAAGCTTGAGAAAGGGGATCATGGATGTTGCATCTGGTCTTGAGGGAGGAAAAAGTCAACATATGAGTCTAAGACCATTCTTAAGGAACTTGCTATCTCTGCAAGGAAACAATGATCAGTAAGGGTTGCCAGCAAAACTTGTCTCTGCTCAAGTAGAGCATGAAGTGTCCAGAGATCAACACTGTATCAGAATCAACACAAATGTCAGACCTCCAATTTGAGAAGTGCCTTCATCAGGGAATAAAACAAAGCTAGCAAACCACGTTACTGAAATGGCAAAAGAAACTGCTACTTTCTCATCCCCGCAACTATCATCCTATGGTACATCAAGTTTAAAAATTAAAATCTTTCCCAGGAAAGGCAACAAAATGAGCAGAAGAAACATGCAAGCTCATGACCTCCCTCCTCCTGCAAATAAACTGTGTCTCAACATGTTACTGATGCCGATGTATCCATTTAGTTCCTTTTCTCTCCAGCAGATTTTAACAGAAAATTTGTCTCCATTGTGTTCCCCAGTCCCCTGGTGCTCTCAGAGAAGAAAAGGGAAGAAGGGGATGGCATTCTTGTATATGTGTCAAGCTAATACTGATGTAAATATGATAGCGTTGTGTTGCTTCATATTCAGCTGCAGGATCAAGAGGCAAGACATCACTTCTAGTAGTATACACTTCATATCTTTTCAGCACTAGATAACATATAGTCAATTACCTCTGAAAATTAGTGTAGGATCTTGTCTGCTTGTGGTTCAAAACCCACAGTAAATCATTTTGAGAAAAAAAAATATGTTATTTTTGTTAAAGACAGGTACTTGAATCCAATGTATGTCAACAATATGAATTAAGTACACTGAATATGAACTTAAAATGTTAAGAACATTACACCTGACATTTTAAAGTTGTAACAACAGAAAACATGGTGTGCGTTTGGTCCTCACAACCCATTTTAGTGGCCAAGGGGAAGAAGTGAATTGCCATTATCAGAAACAAATTGAGACCAAAAACTAACCATAAACAATTCCAAAGTATTTAGAGTTTAAGGAACATAATCACAAATGCTACTGTTTGCCTAACTGCTTATGTGTCTACTGTTGAGTAAATCTGAGTTCACACACGCTTTGTCTCTTTAACACTAGAGGGAATATCTTAACAGTCAGATTTGCAGCTGCTACTCTATAGAATGAGAGCACACCAGTGTGTATAAACGCAGATATTCCCCATATGTACATGCAGATGTAGTATTTTAATGCAGATGCAGTGAAGGTCCTGTCATAAAATTAATCTTAAAATTAACTTAAAAATAAACTTAATCTTAAAAATACTTACATTAAAATATTTGCATGTAGAACTGACTTTGAAGCAGTATGTGTAAATTTTTACTTGCTGGACTCTTGGTCTGGTTAATATCTGCAGTCCTTTCTTGCAGAAGCATACAATTGTTAATGTTTGCATTTTATTACAAAGATTTAGATTCAGAATCCTGAATTTTCTGACAGAACAACAGAGCAACTACATTTCTGTTATCATGCTTTTCTCCTTTTTTTATTCAGCATAATTACTAAACTATCCTACTGCCTCAATCATTTCTGCAGCTTCACCTGATATTTAATAAACAGAGACTGAAACTGGTTGAAATTCTCTCAGGTGACCTACCTTGTATGTTTGTAACAGGAATGTTAAGGATAAATCTCAGACAGGTTAAAGAAGCCTTGATATTTCTAAATCTGCTATATAAGTCCAACCTGCCAAGATATAAATGCAGACAAAAAACATGACAAAAGCATAACGACTTTTGTAAGTCATTATTTATTATTAAAATAAATCAAATATATACGGCACTTGAAGCAGCTTTGTGATGAAAAGATTATATTACTCAATGTTTGAGATTTTATCTACCTCAGTCCACTGTAAAAATGGTTGTCGAGCACCCAGTGAGACAGTGGAAAATATGAAAATACGCCAAAATATATTTGCATGTATTTCCCCAAAAATTTCAGGGTGACTGCAACTTGATTTGGAACTGTCAATTCAGTGTTTGAACATAGCAAATAAGACTGGTTATGTCATGGTATGTTATGGCATATTAAATGTGGGTGATAGTATGTAATCGTATTATTATACAATTATATAACTATACAAAATATACATAATATTTCGTATCAACCTTATAAAGAATCTTTCTACAAATAACTCTTCTCTTACTGTCTTTTCCCCTTCATGAAGCTTTTACAGAGAAACCTGCCCTTTACAGAAAAATTATAGTGATTAGTTCCAATAACTTGGACAGCTAAATAAATATTTACAGTATCAGAACATACAGTAAAAACTCATTTGCATGGACCTAGGTGACCTCATATGGATTATCAATTTTTGCAATTAGTGTGCAAATAAACAAACAGGATTAAGAAAGTCAAGGATACTGCATCACACAGTGTACTTTATTCATTTATTTTGACAAGTACTGTTTTGTTTTAATTGTGAATAATATTGCTACCAATTATTTTATACTTAAAGTATTACGGGATGTTTGATGAAAAGAAAGTGCTTTGAAAACATATCTGCAAGGATACAACAGGGAGATACGTTCAAAAGCAAATTTGATCTAACAATATCTGTCTTTTGAAGTGAGTTTTAAGGTTTTCCCTTTCATTTCATCACAAAATCTCATTATATGTTTTAGTTTCAATAAACCACAAAATGTTTTTCCATTTATCAGTTGCTGAGGCAAAATATATATATTTTTTTTTTAATTTCACACTTTTACATACTTTTTCCTTACTTTACTCTTTTTCCGGTGTTTTCAAGGGTATCAACTTAGTTGTGTAATCTCGGGCAAAGCAGATTCTCCGTGCTTTGGCTTACCCATCTACAAAAACTGTGTAACATGCTGATTGTGCAGAATTAGTGCGATATGCAGTGTAGTTCCACTTTTTAAATGTTAAAATTATTAATGAGCCATGCTTTTCATGTCTTAGAGGCAGAACATGCAATATTTCCTCCAAGTCAGAGCTGCCATTTTGCTAATGCAGCACTGAATATCCTGGACATGTGTTAAGGTACAAATGCAGCTTCACAGCAGTGCTCCTGAGACAGAAAGACTCAGAGTTTTTTCAGTATGTTTCATTTTATTTTTCTCCAGTGTATAAAAATGTTAATGCTTAAGAACTGGACTTGCTATATGTCATCAAAATGTCTTTTTAATGTCTCCCAGCTCTGAGCTATGTTCCCTATGACCAATGTTGTTATCAGATTGCTAACACAGCAGCTGCTTAAATAACTGTTAAGGATTAATTTTTACCATTATTTCACAGGAGTTTCCAAAACATATTGGATGCTAGATAAACTTCATAGCATGATAGTGACCGTCCCCACCCTGAACTCCCTATCCCCCCATCCATGTGATGGGAAAAAGTGTTCAGATGTGTTCCTAGTTCATCGCCTGTGAAAGTCAATGAACAATCAATCAGGCCACGCTCTTGCAACTAGAGGTCAAAATTAGAAAGTCTGTAACACTGTACTGCTTCACAGATAGGATAGCAATCGTAGTGCAGATGCTTAGTAAGTAAACCAGCAGGTTTTTCTCACCATTAATATTATTTCTACCTGCTAAAATGTATCTCTTTAAATAGATTTGTTGGTTAATAATATTTTAAATTAGTGTCTTGTGTTGATCATTAAAGAACAGATTGGAAACTGATGTAGCTGTGCCTAATTGAGTAACTATTACTACCCCTTTAATGGGACACATGAAGCATTTTATCTGCTTTCTTTGCAGATTGTTAATTTAAATGGATGGCATAGTGATAAACGAGTTAATCAGCTGAACAAAACTGTAGAAAGACAATGTAAGGATCATTTTACTGCTAACTCAGAAAACTACAGTTGTTGTAAAATATGATAATTAATAATTAATAGACTTGATGAGAAACTAATTTCTGAAAAACTGGACATCATTCTAAAGCTAGTCATGGGTAAAAGTCCCTGAATTACTTCAGCTAACAGCCTGAAAAGGTCTGATATTCTAATGAGAAAAACTGAATTGTAGCAAAGGAAGCAGGTACTTCTCAGCCTCCATACCGGCACTGAAAGCAACTGCAAGGGCCATGTAGAAAGCAGCAGCCCCAAAGGGCTACACTATGAGTTGTAAAACCACAGAAATTTGCTTTCAAAATTAATTAAAAATCTTGTTACTATCTACTCAAGTCTTCAGTTGCCCACGGATCTTAAACAACAAATTGTGCTTTCAAATTATCAGTGCTAAATAGTATTTTTTTGTACATGTTTTCTCCTACATTCACAGAAATTTTGGGGTTTGGGGGGCTTGGGATTTTTTTTTTTTGTAGCAATATCAAATTAATAGTATACAGCTTAAAGAACTAGGACCCTGGCCCTACTGTATTCATTCATATAAACGTATTTCTAGTGTGACACCAGTTCCATCAAGGTTTAAAAAAATCTGGACATCCTACTTCTGCTTGGAATCGGAAGGGCAGTGGAGGGAAGACTCTCTTGTCTTGGTATTAATGTCTGATTTTGTGACCTCAGAAGACATCACTAAACATTCAGAGTGTTGGATCCTCATTGTGATCCATTCTTTGGGGACATTTGCCTATGTGTCCATCATAAACTATAACTCCAAGGACCCTACAACTATTACAGATGTCACCAAACAGCACTTCTGCTTCAGAATGTATGGGAAGCAAATGAAAAAATATCTATTATTAACAGACAACTTCTTCAAACTGCACAATTCTTCTCGAGGTCTATTCACCTTGTGGTCACCATAGCAATGTCTTGTCCATAAAGTTGGTGTATTGTAATCTGATTACTCAGGCCTGCAGAGCACAAAGGATTACAATCTGTAAACATAGTTTCTAGGTTAACATATCAGGATCTCAAAGGGGACAAATCATTACACAAATAGACTGAAATCAGTAGGACTGAGCAGCAGTAATGGTCTGCTGAATCTTAATCAAGTTTAATAATGGTCTGGATTTTAGGCTAAATAAAATCACTACTTCTAAACAGCTTTTACCCTGAACTCCATGGACATGTGTTGGAGTTCCTATGCAGAGCCAGCCATTTCAAATCATGCACAAACCTGGGATGGATAGTTAACTGCCACAGACTTAAATGTGTAATGCCAGGGACAATTTATACAAAACAGACCATGACTCACATATTAGCAGTTTTGATGTTCCATAGGTCAATACTAGAAAAGAGAATGAAAGTATCTTTAACGAAATTATGAACATGACAAATACTACATCTCTTCAGAATCTATCGGTAAGAACTTTATAGCAGGGGGTTTAGTACTGTATGTTTTACAAAACTCGTCTGCTTAAAGGAGTAGAGAAGGGAAGAAAGATGGCTTATGTTTTTGCATAAATCATAAATCTGTGAAGTGGAAGCAGCAGCACCTATGTTAAGGTACAGACATGAAAGATATGTATATATAGGTTTTTAAAGGATGACATATCAAAGACATTTGCAGGAATACACACTGGGTCACTGAACCTGATAGAAGGAGGATTGCAACATTTAAAATCCCTTCTGATCTTTGCAAGGTCAGAGAAATGTTTAAAATAAACTACAAGGTGAGAAAAAATAGAAAAGCAGGTAAGCCAAGTGTTGTACTTACCTGCCTTGCCATCCTCCTTTGAACCAGTAGGCAGAACAGCCATGAACCAGCACAATCTCAGAATGCCATGGAGATGTAGATGTCTTTGAAATGTCGTCTTCTTAAACATCTGTCTGAGCAAATGTATCAGGAGGGTTTCTTGTCTCACCAGCCCTTTGCCAGTCTGACACTGCTGTAAAAATTGCCATTTCCATGAAAATGCCAGCCCTTATTCAGAAATGTATCCAAAGTCCTTGTGAGCACGGACAGCTCTATATTCATTATACGCATACTGTTTGTATCATGGAACTGGATTACTTTTTGGTTTGAAGTCGATACACTTCTTTGTTGACACTCTGTAAATGTACAAATGTATTATTCCCCTTTCCCAGCTGGAATCTACTTCTTATTTGGAGTGTTTCTTATCATTATCATTAGTAAACACAGTAGGCATGAATTGTCCTATGAGTCCTATGGAAGCTTTGTTTTCATTCAGGGATCACTCAAGTCTCTTCGTTTAAGACTTCATAAGTTTTTAGAATAGTTGTGCTCGACTTCTTAAAAAAAAAAATTTAGCTTTTATCCTTCTAATCCTCATAATTTCACAGCAACACTGATCCATAAGCCTCCTTCCTCAACAGGGGAAACCAGCTGCCCCAGCAGTCCTAAAGCCAGACAGAGATCAGTGAATCATGGCGTACTCCCCTGACTTCCAGCTTGCTGTATGGGGATGCAGACAAGCAGAGTCATTCCGCAAGTCTGCACCGTAACGACAGTTGCAAAAGGAACTGGGTCTGAAGTCACATTCCCATTCCTCCGCTGCGGTGGTGGACACAGCTAGCTGATGAACAAAGCACTAGAATCTGCAAAGACCATCTGGGGAGTTATAAAGAAATGGTGGTTTTACTCCCATCCTGGAGAAAGGAGGAAAAGATTCTACTATCACTTCCTTCTGTGGTGAAGAGAACTCAAGAAAACTTGGCTATTCCAGCCATAACAGCACTCTAAGACAACGTATCTTTCAATTTAAAATGTTGACATTCTTGTAGAAAACTCCATAACTCCATCAAAAATCATCCTGTCTTCAGATATGAAATAAAAATTTCTTATTTCCCTGCTTATGTTGTGGCACTTGATCAGTCTAGCTACTTGCGTTCATGAGGGTATAGACACCTCAGCAATAAACATACCTATAGAACAAAAGCTCCTTCTCTTTAAGTAATATGTAACAACCAACAGCTGGATAGTCAGACAAGATTCATAATGAATCATGCCTAAACTACATTGTACAGGTCACTCCAAATAAAAGGAAAGGTTAATTTATAAATTCAAAACTCCTCCGGTCCTGTGCCGATTTCCACTATTTTCCACTATACCACAGAGTCAAAACAAGAATCTGATGTTTTGACCCCTTGGGTCCTATTCAAGCCTGTACAGAAATATAGTTATTCTTGATGTTGAAATATTTTCTGCCATCAGTGTCTTCTCGCAGCTAAGCACCAAATGTTGCCATAACATCTCCCTCTCACCCCGGCGCAGTATTTGACAACACAAAATGCTGCTCATCCAGACATGAAAACCATATATGGATGCAGTCTTCAAACAAATGCTGAGCACTCCAAATCTTCTTTCAGATCCAGCTGCTATACACATCTGTCTGCAAGTACCAAGCTAAAGCTTATTTATGCTTTGTCAGCAAGCAGACTTTCTGTTCCAGACTTTCTCAATACCCATATTATTAGTACATTGAATGCTGACTTATCAGAGGATAAGCAGGAAGCAAAGCTGCTCTGGTTGCTAACTACAGGGGAGAGGTGGAGAAATAGCAGGAAATCAGAACATTCAACAACGGCGCAGGCAGGCAGCTTCTCCTCTGAAAAACGTCAAAACAAAGATTAAATCTCTCTCCAGCCATCTTCTCTTCAGTTCCCCTAAAGGGAGCATGTTCTACCTCTTCCTAATAATATCAGTCATTCTCAAAACTTAAATACAATTAATTCTCATCAAATACAGAATACCAGATCCACACAAGAGGAAAAAAAAAGGAGAAAAATAAAATACATGTATTCAAATCTACAGAGCCTGGCAGAAATCATTTGAGAAGACAACTGCCAATCTTTCTGTAATCAAGCCGTTTTTGATAAAATTAGCACCATTCCAGACTTCTACAGGGAGAGCTCCTCACCTCTTCTTCCTTGCTATCTCAGTCTCAGCATGGCTGCTGTGCTTCCTCTACCACAATAATGGGTCTGGCAATGATTTCTTAGCTTTGAATCAGTACCTTATCCCTGCTGCCTCAGAATATCCCTGTCAGCTTACCTCTCACCGCCTGGTGAAGAATGAGTGCCCTGCAACATTTAGGAGTTGGTGTGATCTCTTAACTACTCATTTTTGAGAACTTGGAGAGATTGGTAGAGTAGCAAAAGTGAAACAGAGCACCTAAAAGGAAGGAAAAGGAAGATGGAGGGAGCTACAAAACAGACTGATTTCAAGACCCTAGAACTACGTATTAAGCAATCAGCATTTAAGCATGCAGAAGACAAAGATTTTTCCAACACATCAAGAATCTGTAGCATCAGTTAAAGCTACTTACCTTCCTTGATAGCGTAACTGGCATAATGCAAAGAGAGAAGCAGTAGGTGTGATATACTCATTTTTCTAAAACTTTTTTTTTCTAAAACTTTTCCCTCATGATAGTCTTGTGAGTCAACCAGCAACGGCAGTGGAGATTAAGTCACAACAGGGTGACCACTCAGTAGAAAACATGCACATCAGGAATGTCAGTGTCAGCTTGTGAATACATTTCAATTGAAGTAGAACATTCATTTGTCTTTGGCCAAACTCTATTCAACACATTAATTTAAAACTTGAATAGCCAATAAAAAATTACTAGTTTGCAAATGTCACCCATCTGGAAGACCTCACACCAGAGATAGAAGTGGTATTAAAATGAAGTTAATAAGTCAGGAAGACATTCAATAGGAAAATGCAAAGAACTGCAGCCTAAAGAAATGAAGTGCATAAATGATATAAAGACTCACTGCACAGCTAGAGCAGTGAAGAGTTATTATGGTCCATAAATTGACAGACTCGACATTGTGATGTTGCTGCTGTGAAAGGAAAATCTGTTTTAGCATATACTGGTAGGACTATAAGTGATAAATATCACTCTACTCTGTGTGCAGTCAGCTTTGGCTAGAACACAGCAGCTAGTTCCCAGCACCATATTTCAAGAACAAAGAGAAATGAGAGAAGTGCTGAGGAGAAGAATGGTGACAGGTTTAGGCAACATGGCCTGTGAAGACAAGTGGAAGGAATTATGTTTGTCCAGCCTTGGAAAAAAGTACAGAGGAGAATCTCAAAAAATAATGTAAGATTTCTTGTAAAATATAAGATGATGAATACTCTTTCATATTCAATGAGAGAGAGAGACAAAAAGCAACCAGCTTCAATGTTAGCAGAAGACGCTCAGGTTAGCTCTCAGATGAAATTTTAAGAAAGCTTTTGAAGAAAATGTTATATGTGTATTTGTAAGGGATGTGCTAGGTATGTTTAGCTATGAATGGAAAGGCACTAGTTGGCCTTTCTGAAGTTGTTCCCAAACTCACATTGCCATGAAAGTTCTTACCTGCTTTGTAAAGGATTTCAGGAATGCTGTCAGGACCTTGAGTGCACACTGCAAGGTGGGGGAAAGGTTTTGCACAGCCCAAAGTCCAGCCTCCATAGTGCTTGGCTCAGAGCTCAAGAAGGTTTGAGGCAATGGACAGGCAGCAGCAGAGGCTGGCTGCTCCACAGGGGAAAGGGACTCAGGAGACGAGGGTGACAGCGAGGCAGGCAGAGGCTTCATCAGCAACGGAGCAGCCCTGCAGTACCTAAACTAGAAGAACAAAGCAGGTCTAGTGGCAGCAGTCAGGCTGAGCAAGAGTCCAGACTACCGGGCACATCTGTAATGTCGATGTGGGTCTACAGCCAAGCTAGGCAGTTAATGCACGAGTCAGTGTCCGGCTCAGCAGAGTACATGGCCAAGAACAGGCACAGCTGTAACAAAGGGCAGGCAGCAACAACAAGCAAGGGTCTGAGCTTAAATACAGCACTCAGGCAAAACGGGAACAAGCCCCAACAAGGCTTCTCACAGCTGTTTCTCACACAACTTCTTTCACAGCAGTTGGTTCCAAGGCCACACAGCTGTGCCACATCAGCACTGACCTTGAGCCCAGGCTGCCAAACCTGCAGAGGGGAGTGGGTGCAGAGACCCAACAAACACCTAGGAAGTGACACGGAAACCAGTGCTGCATTCATATACCTTTCTTCAGCAGCTACCTCTTAATATTTTTGTGCTGTTTATAAATATTACCTGCAAATTCCTACTCTGGCATAAATTAACATTTTTAGCTGCTTCTTCAGGGGTGCTAGTACAGTGCCAAGGTGAAACAACTGATCCAGCGTAATACTATAAAATCCTGGCACATGCATGGCTAATACTAATATACTAAAAATATTGCCTTTGTGGAATGAATACACCTACAAACAAGTAGAAAATTCTAGCAAATTACTATAAATGAACAGATTGCTTATAGTAATTGCAATATTTTTAAATGTTAATATTGTTTTAGCCAGCTAAAGTTTATTAAATAGATCAATCGCAAAGGCATTCTCTAATTGCAGTATCATTATAAAAATTAAGAGAGATGAGGTTTGCAGGTATTCTTATTGACAGAATAAATTGAAGTAGTTGAGAGTATGCCATATATTGAGTAAAAAATCTTAATTTAAATGTCATTAAAAATTAGTAGCAATGCACCAAATATTTCTTTTTAAAAAAGCTTCATATATTTCAAAGCTACACTATTACTGGAGCGGTGTACCTGGCTTCCATCCGGGGATCACCTACATCCCTTTATAGTAGATATTTAACCTGACCTTCTAATCTAAAGCTTGTGCTTGCTACTTTACAGTCAGCTTTTCTTCAAGCCAACTTGTCAAACACATGGGTCACATTTTCCAAATGCCAGCGATAATCTGAAGCACGATCACCCAGAATGCCTTATCTTCGGGAAAGCAAGAGGTGGGGTCATCCTATTCTGTTAAGAAAACAGAAATAAGTGTTCAACATGACAAGTCTCAGATCTCTGAGGCTCCGCTAGCCATGCAAGGCTTCACTTATCAGAACCCACAATTCCCCGTCAGCTTGGATCCCTCTCTCCTTTCCAGCTAAAAATCTACCTGCCAGCTTGAACTGCCACACAGGGCCTGGGCTTCCCCACAAACCTCCTCCAGAAAAAGGAGCTCTGCCCTAGGCCTGCCACTTCCCTGCAGGCAAGTACTTTGCTCAGGTCTCATCAGGAGGGTCAGCGGTGGCCTGATGATATACTGGTGAGAAAAACAAATAGCAACTGCAGTATCAATTATTGTTTCGCCTGTAAGGAAGCTCCAACACTGCTGAAATCAACAGCCAAAGATCCAGAAAAGGAGTGTAGCGTTAAGGAGGCCTAATCTTTTAATCTTTGTTATAAATGCGAGAAGTTCTCTGCTGTGCTTAGTTCAAGTGTTGCAAATCTAATGGGCTATCTGTTGGGTAAGACTGTGATTTTCAGAGCTAATCTAGGTAGGTGATAGAGATGCTGCTGCTTCTGTGTTTACATTCCGTCTGTCCAACATTACCCTTTACCTAAACTGGCACATACTTCAGGAACTGTGCTGCCTGTGGTAACTGCCATCAAATCATTTGATATATAAAATATATGCAACTGAATCCCTTTAATATTCTACCACAGAGTGTATAATTTGATGAATTAAGTCAGGTTAGTTGATGCTTAAAATAATGGAACTTGCCAAATTACACTGGCTTGGGGTGTTGTAAGAATGTGGCAAAAATAAAACCTAGAGTTTGATGATAAATCAGACATGTTATGAGATGTTGTGTTAATCAATCAGTTTATGATTATTCCCCCTATTTGTTTGCCAGAGCCCAGAGTAGTTTTGGATACTTTGGCATATTTTCATAAAAAGGCCTTTGCATTATTGACCACATTCCAAGAGCAATGAGGGACTGAAAAAAAGTCTCAGTGTGTGAGCTCACATGTTTGTGGGCCAACAATACCTGGAGACAAAACAGTGACTCGACCAAATGTACTAATGAAAATGGGACAAATGGAGACCTTTCACTTTGGATACGAAATATGACAGCATTTTATATCATATATTAAATAATTTCTCCACCAAATACTTTCCTTCAAAAAAAACACAAAAACCAAGCACGTAATAGTTTTTCCTGTTGAAGTCATTCCTTCTGCATCCTGGATTCCGGTTCTTCCCTTCTTCTTGGCTAGCCACCCTCATTTTCTTAAAAACTTACTGAAATGCTTCCTCTGGTTCTTTTTGTTTAAAAACACATGCAAGATACCTTTGTTTTGTGAAAGTTACAAGCAGGTAAGATTTTAACAATTAATAGTATGTTTTCCATACTAGTAGTACCAATTATATGCTGTTTAAGCTTATTATCTAATTGCATGCTAGCGCTGGCTTCAGAGATGGAATGACATTAAGTCAGACTTGTGCTGCATTCCCCAGCAGTGGAATATTCAATTATTTGTTCTGACTCATGTAATTCCCTGTATTCCAAGCTTGTTAATGTCATTACAGGGCTGAAATAAAGTGATTACTCTAAATGAGTATTTATCCGATAGGCAATGCAATTCCTGCCCCCTCCAGCTGACAACAGATGATTGCAAGTGTTCTTTGCTACTCCCTCAACTGCACCTCCCCCTCCTTCCCCTGTCAAGGAGGAGACCATAACATTGTGGTGCTCTGTGAAATACTGTCAGATGGTGTAAAATACATATAATAAAATAAAAAGGAGTGCAACCTTCCTCAGCAGAGTTAAAGCTAATGACCACTGCTTCCACTCCCAGTCAGTGATGACAGGTTGAACTAACTGATAATGGCATGCCTGCTGTTGAGCTGGCCACTTATGTTATTTCTCTTGACATGGTTCTGGGGAAGGCCTAATTTTTTTGACATTTGACCATGCAAATTTGAGTCCTGATACATTATTCTGCATTTACATCCTCCCAGTGTTGCTGTTTAAAATGTGCTACAAGCTCCTTGAGTTCAGCTAATAAAGGCCACAGAATGAAAGAAAGTTAAATATGAATGTAAGAGGAGACCTAAATGAAGGGCTAGCTTGTACATCTCAGAGATGACCTTCTGGAAATGAGAAAGTGAAAAATCCTCTTTAAAGCAAATGGTAAGAAGTGTAACACTGATTTTTTTTTTTCTTCAAAATTTTTTTTAAAGATTCTAAAATATTCACAAAAAGGAAAACATTAAGTTTTACATGGACATTTCTTCAGTCAGCAATTCAGCTGAGTGTATTTTAAGCCTAGGTTCCATTAATGACTCTTAGTAATACACCTTTCCCAAAGAGCCAGAAATTCACAGTGCTTCATTAAATATAAGGAAATAATATGGCTTGAGCTCTCTCTCTCTCTCTCTTTCTTTTCACTTGCTCTTAAATTTTTCACATTGTTGAAATCCAAATGTATTACCTGTGAGCAAACTCAACTTTTTTCCGTCTCTTAAAATTAATTTGTATAAATTCACTGCTTATGAATGGCAATAGCTTGACAGCTCTGAGAAAAACACATCTCTGTTTAGCTACAGAGTGGGTGCAGGCTGGGCCTGTGGCGCCTCCGCTAAGGCTTTTCCATCAAACCTGAATGGGTCATATGCAGGGAGAGGTCAGCATTGCACGGGCCTTTTATATGTCTGGAGTCAGGGAAGTTGTGGTAAAGCTCTCATTCCCAGATTTTTCTCTGTTGTCTTCTCTCTTATTGACTCTGTTTATTACAACAAAACTCTCAGTGCATAAGCCATTATCCACTGAAGTAAATATAGAATTTTTTCTGGCTTATGTGCTCTGCTTCACTCTCACGTAAAAACTCCAACAATGAGAAGGCTGCAAGAGCACTACACTGCATGCAGCCTCCAGTGTCTGGCATGTGGTTACCACCCGGAATATATCTGACTTATCCCAGTCAATCACCCTGGAAAATAATACATTTCTGAAGAGCATAAATCAGCAGCTCTAAGCACAAATAAAACAGCAGTCTCCCATGAACAAGAAAACTTTGATGACTGTGCAGTCTGGGCCTCCAAGTAAGCCATCCACTCTAAAGATACTGTAGCTTGTTCTTTAACAATACTCATTCATACTCCCCTTCCTTGCAAGTTCCTCTGCTTTCACCTGTGTTTGCCAACAACTAAAAACTAAGGCATATTCTGTGTGACATTGGTAGGTTTCAGCTAGAAATCTTGATGTTAATATTGCACTGAATCTTGTTGCAATGACATTATACTAGATCACACTGTTACCAGTTTAGGATATTATGTCATAAACAAAATGAAGTAACACCAAATGACTATTCCATTTTCTTTTTATTTCTAATATCTGCTGATATCGAGACCCAGATTTCAAATTGCTTTTTTGATGCCTATGTTAAATGTGTAACTTAAATCAAGCTCAAAGTGACCAACACTGGGAAAAAACGTCAACGATCTTATCATTGCTCACTAGCCACATAAATATGAAGGTACTTCCTCCAGTTTCCAAATAAGTGTTTCTTTTGCAAGACCAACACCAGTGACAACTTGATCGGTCATCTTGTAGTCACACAGAGGACAAGGAACATGAATGATTTCCTTACTCACTCCAAATGGATAGTCCCTCCAGAAGACTCCGTCAATTTGCACACATATCTTATTGTTAATTCTTAGTATCTCTTCTCTCCTTCTCACCTGACCAACCAGGAATAGCTCCATGAGAAGGGAGTCATTTGCTGTCTGTTCCCCAAGACTAAGGTAGAGCCAGTCACCATCCTCTTCTGTCTCTGTGGCTTACACAGGCAACAGGGAAATGTCCTCCCTTGCCTTGTGGAGAAGTAGGTGACTAGCAGGCAAGTACTCAAACCCACATCAAAAAGAGGAATACAGCAGTCCAAATAAATGTCTGCATATTCTCATTTTTACCAGAGTATTCCTACTTCTCCTGTGACACCCATTGCTCTTAAAATGTTTCTTCAAGCTACCTGGAACAACCCAGTTTCTCCTTTCCTCCATTTTCTAAGACACCTAATTAAAAATAACATGGTAGATTCCTAGTACTGTACTGACCAGAGTTTGCATATCATTTAACAGAAACAAACTAAACCAGAAACAAACTGGAGTATGTATTCACTGTGTTAGATGGTGTTCTGAGTGAAAATCAAGGGAGGACCCAGACTTTAATAGTTTCTCTTCTACTGAAGTAAATGTTAATGACATTTGAACAGCCAATAAACCAACTCAGAAATCAATTAGATTACTACCGAAAGCCTCCACTCAAGCAAATATCAATATCTCTAGCTGGTCAGAACGTGGCAGTAACAGCACTAACACCTAAAAAAATTCCTGTAGATTTTTCTTTTTGTACAGCTGTCTAAAATATGTTCTCATTCTGCTAAAGAATGAATCATCTTGAAAATCCCCCCACCTCAAATGCTGTTTCATCTCACAGGAACTGAGGCTGCAGAGGAAGCCATTGTGAAACAGCTGACTACGCAATATCGTCCCATTAATTACCTCACTTAAACTATGGAGGATACAAACAAAGGCACATACTCCAAATCAAACAGCATTTCCCTCCGCAATACTTTAATTCTGTGAAGACTGATAACTGAGATGCAATTAGAACATCCATGTTGGATACCCATGCTACAGTTTTTAAAATGACACTGTAGGCATGAGAAGTCCCAAATTCACTTTGTTACTTTTCCTCTGAAAACTGAACAGAGACCTGCCACATTTGCTTCACTAAAAGGGAATCACATTTTGGCATTGTATTTCCCAGAGGGAAGGGGGGTGAGGGGGTCACGAACACCCCAATATTCATCACCAGTCTGTTCTCGTAATCCAGTAACACAATAACCATGAATCCAGTAAAACAGAAAATAAAAGATCTGAGGCAATCAGCCACCATTTTTTCAAAGAACTGTGGTGCAGACAGTTTTTTAATACTTCAGAGTTTGTTTGCCTGGGGGAAAAAAGATCCAAGGGCACAGTGGCAAGAATGGAAACTGGAAAAGGGAAAAAGGACACTAGCCAAAGCTATAGACACCTTGAAGATCGTGATTCCTCCCCTTTTACTATTGGAAAAAATTCTACTGAGGGCATTCGGTGGATAAGGAATTGGTTGGATGGTCGCAGCCAAAGAGTAGTGGTCAACGGCTCAGTGTCCAGATGGAGACCAGTGACGAGTGGAGTCCCTCAGGGGTCCGTACTGGGACCGGTGCTGTTCAATATATTTATCAATGACATGGACAGCGACATCGAGTGCACCCTCAGCAAGTCTGCAGATGACACCAAGCTGAGTGGTATGGTCGAGACACCAGAAGGATGGGATGCCATCCAGAGGGACCTCGACAAGCTGGAGAGGTGGGCCTGTGTGAACCTCATGAGGTTCAACACAGCCAAGTGCAAGGTCCTACACCTGGGTCGGGGTAATCCCCGCTATCAATACAGGCTGGGGGATGAAAGGATCGAGAGCAGCTCTGCTGTGAGGAACTTGGGGGTACTGATAGACGAAAGGCTGGACATGAGCTGGCAATGTGCGCTGGCAGCCCACAGGGCCAACCGTGTCCCGGGCTGCATCAAGAGAAGCGTGGCCAGCAGGTCGAGAGAGGTGATTCTGCCCCTCTACTCTGCTCTGGTGAGACCTCACCTGGAGTACCG
>Ga0065711_1026408_pt1 | contig 72851 bp, 48 predicted proteins | sample Hoacrofraction12_FD_59098 | JGI IMG/M metagenome (GOLD analysis project Ga0065711, IMG submission 59098) | Hoatzin crop microbial communities from Cojedes, Venezuela - Epithelial fraction 12 v2 (version 2) | ecosystem: Host-associated > Birds > Digestive system > Esophagus > Crop | place... | reverse complement strand
TCCTGTGCAGCCTGCTGTAGGTGACCCTGCTTCAGCAGGAGGGTTGGACTAGATGACCCACAGAGGTCCCTTCCAGCCCCTACTATTCTGTGATTCTGTGATTCTGTGACATGAAGTCCAAGTTTAGAAAATGAGCTAAAGGATCGAGACAGACAGTCGGTAGTGACAAACAATGCTGAAATACTCTGACATGTCGTGATCCACATTCCCAAGTTCACTCCTCTTCATTCCAGCAAAACCCACCTTGGTGGTCCAAACCCCATGCAGTCACACTGACGTGGGGTGCAGTCACCCTCCCTCCACTCTCTGTAGGTGTATTTGGTTGGCTTCCTTTGCTGTTTTTCCTTCTCTTTTCCCAGCTGCCTGCACTGCTGTGGTCCCCTGTAGATGTGGAGGGAGGGCAGACGTAGCTTGTTGCTAAAACCACTTGCCTTTGGCTGCCAAATTACACTCCTGCTCCCTGCTTGTGCCTTGCGGCTGGTGGGCACCAGCCTGTGGGAAGATGCTGGGATGCTGCACTCGGCCCCAGCCTCCTCTGCAGCTCAGGCTGAGCAGTAACGGGGACATGATTAGACTAAGATTTCTCTTTGTTGCCTGAAGAAATCTTTGCACTTTCTTTTGTTCAACAGGTATTCCAGCTCGACTCAGCATAGAGCTCTGATGGGGTAAATGTGGCAATACACTTAGACAAAACTGTCCCAAAGGGAAAACAATCTAAATCTTGCCGGTTTGAAAAAGCCTCAGTCAAAGGTTTTTGTCAAGATATTGAATTGATGTAGCAGTTTAACAGTAATCTAACATTTATATATTCATGCCCAGCATCCAAATAGGTCAGGAACCTATTGTGCTACATGAGACAGACACATTCGCATGCGCAAAGTCTCCAGCATATTTCAAAAGCATCACTGATGCCTCCAGACTGTTACTGCAACCGCCACTACTTGCCTAATGGGAAAAATGTGTTTTAAAGGTGTTTCTTAATGCCATGAAAACCCTTTGTGGAAGTGTTCAGATTATACAGACAATTGAGTTTTCTGTGAAATCCTGTTCTTGAAGGCTGAATTTCAGACAAGGAAGTCTTTCTGAATTGGTGGCACTTAACTCCGGTCTCAGTGCAAGCAAGCTCTGTATTGATTCTGGATCCAGCCGCGCTGGTAGTCAGGGCTCTGATTCAGGGCTGTTCCAGGAACTATGCAAGGGAAGTGTGGCAGAGTTTGTATTTCTCCTTTCCCTCCCTTCCGCCTTCAAACACCCGTGTGCAGGTTGTTTACACGCTCGTGTGGGCAGCTGCAGGAGGAGGTAGCTGTACAGCGTGCTACACGCGTGCACTCCTGTATTTCTGCGGACACCAGGAGAACACTGGGCTCTGAGCAGTTGGATGTGAGTATTTCTGCACGTTAATTTACCAGCCCAGACCTTTGTGGCCCTTGAATCGGTGGAGGCAGAATATGCCCAAAGGGAGCTCTGAGCATGCAAAATCTTGGCAGAGGGGAAAGGGAAAAAGAAGAAAAACCAGCTCCAGCCGTAGCTCATCTCTGCTAGCAGCGCAGCAGATGGTGGAGGGTTACTAGACAGCAGTTCCTTGAGGCTTAGCATAAGCCAGGAAACAATAAAAGAAAAGGGGGAAAAGAAGATAGAAAAGGGAATTTAAACAGATTGTTGTGTCACCATTCTATTTCTGCCACCTCGGCGGGAAATTAATCACATAATGTCACATAAAAATCTAGCCCTGAAGGTCCAGTGCAACAACGGTTCTGCCTTGAGGGCAGGAGTGAATCAAACCGCAGGTGAGGACAAGGGAAACCAGTGATGGGGAGAGGGCAGCACTGGCTGGGCTGGGAGGGGGGAGCAGTCCATACAGCCAAAACCCAGCTGCAGCTCCCCTGTGAAAGCATTTTTTTTTGCTCTGGGTGGGGGCAGCAGGCTGGGGGGCTGCAGCAGGGCAGGCAGGGGAAGGGCTTGTTGGCTGGAGGGACCAGCCTGATGGAGCCACGAGTTAGCAGCACCTCAGCGTCACAGAGAAGTAAATGAACCATTCTCTTAATTGCAGATTTACAGCCAAGATGGGTACAGAGGAGTGCATATTTCTTCATAGGAGTTGGATGGCTGTGGAGAGAAGACTCCCTGGAGAGATATCTAGGATATGGATGGACGTTACCCATAAATACAGTGAAATAAGTTTCCCATTAGACTTAAATCCAGTGAGGCAGCATGAATCATCTTAAACGTGCATAACTCTCCCTTATATATTACCACTGCTGAAGCATTAATTAACCCATAACAACCATACCTAGACACTCAAAAAGACCTCATTCTTTGTTTTATCCCAGCACAAGGGCTGGAGAAACAAAATAATGGTTCTGGGTCAAACCGCAACCTGTGCATTTGGCGCTGCAAAAAGCTGCAGTGAGAGTCCTCTGCTCTTCATCTGGGAGGTGACTAAGCACCCATGGGACTACAGGGCCACCGTGAAGGGGTGGCTTTGGGTGATCCACTTGGTTCTTTAAAGTACTCAGATGCTCAAGTGCTTTGCCTGGGTGATGCTATATCTGATGGCAGAGCCTGGTAAGACTGAGAGACCTGCCTGGAATATGGATATTTTCCTTTTTTGTTTATTGACTTTATACAACTCTACCGAAAAAATCATGTTGGCTTGCATTAGAATGCACAGATTGGTTTGAACTGGGCTTCTACTGAGGGAGAGGCAGATGAAAGAGCACAGCAAAGCAAATAAAGAACAGGCACTAGACAAATAAAAGGGCTGCTTGGGGTGGCTGCATCCCCAACTGGAGCTCCGAGTATTTGTGTCTGTGCCAGTAGAACCAGAAGCCAGAAACAGAGAAAGAAAGGGAACTAAGTGGAGAAGAGAAATTAATCCTCAAGTAACTGAGAACAGGTGCTTCATTTGGGCACTTGGATGCGAATGTGCTGCAGTTGGTTGCTCTATTGACAGGGGAATTCAATAAGTGCAGTGATGACAGAGCTCGAAGAATGAAAACCCATGTAAATTAACTCCCTTCCACCAGACTGTGCTTTATTAAAAAGCACAACTTGTCAAGGTGATACCTTGAAGGTCACTGCTCCAGCAGCTTGGGCAAAAAACCCTGAAACCTGAACCTCCTAAATGCCTCGTGTAACTAAAGGGACTTGAGTTGCAACCCTTTATTTCTCCTTCTGCTGACAGGAGCCTGGTGCATGCCTGACTCCTGTGATGAAAATGTGCTTGCTCGGAGCCCTGGGCCATGACAAGTGGAGAAGGAAAGGTCCGTAGAGCTTCCCACACTGCCGGGAGGGCAGCAGAGGAAAGCAAGCCCTTGCCTGCCTTGGCTCCGACATCGTGCTGCACCAACCAGGACACCTGAACCACTGCTGGCGGGGATGTAAGCGGCTGCTAGCCCAGGCCAACAACAAATTGCTTCCTCTGCTCCCATGCAAGGAAGAAGCAGGATGGGCATCGCGCGTCCCAGGTAGGTCTCCAAGCAGCAATCCTGAGCAGCTAAAGGTATAGCCTCCCCTGGGTGGGCTGTTTCTACCGAGCTGGGGCCTCTGTGCATCGTCCCGAGGGAGCTGGGGAGAGCGGTGGCCGCGGTACCTCTGCCTCAACCAGGGTTCACTGCTGCTGCAGACAAAGTCACAGCATGCTGACTCCATTCGGTGTGGGGTGATGTTTCAGAAAAGAGTTAAGAGCATCATGTCAACTATAATTATGAGACGATAACAGCCTATTAGTTCCAGTGCCTAATTTTAAGCCTCAGACTGTCTAAAAATCCTCAGTCTGCTTTTAGAAGAGCTGTCAGCTCCTCGAGGTATAAATAAGAAGCATAGGGAATGGATAATCTCTGCCTGTTTTAGGGCCGAATACCATCTTCCAGAAAAGGCAGAATTCCCATTTCATCATTTACTCATTGAGACTTTTCTTTCTGGCTAAATGTGAGCAATTTCCCCTGGGATGAGCAGGCTAACATAGGGACTTTGTCTGCTTTGACTCTGATCTTTTGCAGTTCCTTCAAAAAGTCAAAGGCAGAGAGGAGAAGCACCATACTCTGAGCTGCTCAGCCCTCTCCTCGGTTATCCCAAATCTGAGCAGCTCCTCCTTCCTTTGAAGCATCCCCTCTCTCCTCTCACTCCCCTGTGCACTACTGCAGCCCGGCTTCCCGCACTCGCCCTGACTGTGTTCTCCGGATTCAGGTGCAGATCGGACTGGTGGCTCTGAAACATCCTGGATAATTTGCAGGTCAAATCATCTACGGAGCAAAAGCTAATTGGTCATGTGGGCATGAGCTGATAGTGAGGTTTTTATTGTTTGAAAGCCTTCAGTTAATGTTATACATGTGCAAATAATACCTATTAATTTTTGAGCACTGTCTGGGTAACTAGTATAAATTGCTACACAAAATATCCCCCCCAGCCCTGTGATGCAGAGCTGAATATTGTATGTATGAGTGATGCATCAAAAGTAGCCCGTATACTGAGTCAGGATATCTTCCACTAATGAAGTCCCTGAAGAAATGCACCACAGACCTTCTGTGCTGAGATATTCCGATGGCTTGGATATATCAAGAGATAGCTAAAATAGCATTAGATATAAGATCTTCCTACTAAAATTCACCAAAGAAGCACATAAACATCAAAGAGTCTTAACTCTTAACTGTTATAAGAGATTCTTATGTTTGGATTGATAAGAAAGTAGGGTAGTGTCCTAGATGCATAGCTATGAGAAGTAGTGTGGCTCTTGAACTGTTGTGGTAACTTATTCCTCTGGAATTACAAACATTTTGAAATCAATTAGTTTTTGCCTTACAAAAATACATCACTTGTTTATTTGCAAATCTACAGTGTGTGGTCATAAAATTCTTGATTTTTCACTGTTGACCAAATGCAAGCAGTAATAATGCTCAAAGGTTGCACATTAAATAGAACTCAGAAGAGCCTGATGTTGGCTCTCTCAAGATACTCCTGGCTACCTTTTATAGTATCTGTTGGTTCTGCTCATGTTAGTGAAACAAGCTAATTCTTTATCAGATCAGACCTTATCTTTTGAAAATAGGCACTGTCACAGACCATTCCACATGATGTAATCATAAGTTTCCATCTTCATTTCTTATCACGAAATAATTAGAATATTTCAGTTCTGCACCCTGAGTCATAAACAATGATAAAAAGCTACTAATTCAATTAGAAATGAGATTCTTTTTCTGATGAGCATCTATAGATTGTGATATTGGTATTCATGTGCAGTGCTAAAAAGTAAATGTTTGCAGGCTTGCTAGCAACTTCACTGAGCTCTCTCGAAAATATTGACTTTTTGGTGCTCAGCCTTGAATGTCGCTGTTAGACTACGGGTCCCTGCTCCGCAAGGCGCTGAAGGTTACGTATGCAAGTCATGTTTGGTAACTGAAAACTAAGTGATTATGAAAATACATTTCAGTGACAACCCTCTCTCTCTGGGTGCTTTCTGAAATCCTCCTCCATGTTGAAGGTGGTGGAAGCACTGGAGCACCTCCGTGCCATCTCGTGGGGGAGCCACATGCCACCACGCAGCAAGGAGCCGAGCCCCGTCTTCTGCCTGCCCCGTGCCCCTTCCCGCTGAGGAGCGATGCAATCTGTACTCTTACATTGCTGCTCTGAGTACATCTTCTGGCCCAAAACGTGTCCCACACCAATGTTGCGTGGACGTGCCAGGTGAACTGCTGCAGAAACAGTTTTGCTGTCTCACTGCCGCAGAGCCCTCATTGCTGTGCTTTAGCACATGGCGCTTGAAAACAAAGTTATCAGAGTAAACCTTTTAGCTATAAATTGCAGGTATTAAAGATCCATGTGATAATTGTCTTATCTGGCTCCAAATGTGCTTATGATGCTGAGAGGGAACAAATTGGATTACACCTGAAACAGGCTCTTCCATTTTCATAAATTACCTGGGAAAGCAGCGAGGGCTCAGAAACGCAGGCGCCTTGCTTTTGACAGAGTATGATTTTGTTGAAGGATCTTGTGGAAGGGAACAGCAAACAAACAAGCTGAGAAAGGTCTTTTTAGGAGGAAGGGACAGAGAGTTAAAAACTGTGAGCCAATGGTAAAAAGCCATGTAAAAGCAGCAAAGTTACAATAGAAGAACAGGAGGAATATTGTATTAAATATGTCAAAACAAGGACAATTTTAGGGGGTACGATTATTAGAGAAGAACAGATCTGTGTCCCCCAGCTCCCATTATCTGGATCCCACAGGTCCCACAATTTTACTCTCCCCCTTCCTCTGCACTTTGCTGTTTGCACTTGGAGTTTGCAGCAAGAGGCAGCGGCCGCTTGGAACCCCACAGCCCTGGTGGCTTCATATCAGTGGGTGCAACCTGGCTTTGCTGGCAACATCTTCCTTTCATGTCCAGCACAATTTAAACATTTACGGTGCTGGTGAATTTTGCAAAGAAGATGTGGAAGCTCTACCATAATCCCACTTCCAGCTCAACCCAAAATTGCACCATGTGCTCCTGCAGCATACCATTTAAATGTACGTGAGGGCTGTTGTTCAGTCTGGGAAAAGGCATAGGAGGAGTTCAATCAGAATGGCTTCGTCACCCCACGCTGAGTGGGTCAGAGATCCCAACCCAACACAAAGCACCATTAGCATTATTAAAAACATTGGATGCAGCCTGTGCCTTGGTGGCACAGAGGGATGGCACACGGCACACGTTACCTTACATACGTTATTCTAGCTGGTTAGAAGCAAGTGGGAACAAAAGTGACAGAAGATCTGAATGGCGTTTTAAACTAGAGAAGCTCTTTCAAAATGCAGTAGGGAATGCAAAATAGCTATAATAAATACAAAAGCTTTTTGGGCTCTGGTATACATTAAATCTTGAAAATGCTTGGTTAATAACATCTGCCAAATCCCTGACATAGGTGATTTTTTCATTTCTCTGTCTTTCTTTCACTCTCGGACCCCTCTTTTGGAGAAAAAAAAAAAAAGGCTAAAATATTTATCTCAGAACAGGCTTCTGAATTCATAAAATATGTTTTAAGTTATTTCTCCACTTTTGTCATCTTTTCATAAAAACTGCTTGGTAAGCTTTATGGAGATCCCAAGTGGATTTTTCCTCCCTTTGGTTTGCTCACAATGCTTGTTGTTTAAAATTATTGGCATTAAAAAAACCCTACAAGGTTTTAGAAAGAGAAGATTGGAAAGAAAACTCGGACAAAACCAGGAATGGTTTAGCATTAAGGAATATACTGAAAAATGTAACAGTGCTCCAACAGCAGCAAGCCTGGATATTCAGGTGGGGAAGCAGCTCTCACAAAGCTCATGGTGGCTCTGGGGAACCGCGCGGGTGGGTCTGTCCTGGAGCTGGGTGCTACAAGCTGAGAGCAGGAGAAGCCCTTTGCAATGGTCTTGGGAAGCCTATGACCAAGGCTGCCCATTTCCAAGGAATACCTATTGCCACAAAATACTCTTTGTTTGTCCCCTATTTGTGAACATCCCTTCCCTAGAGAGCTTTGTCAAGTCAGGCTGGTCTGCTGGGATTGAGCCTGCAGCAGCCAGAAGCTATTGGAGAAGGAATGGCCGGGCTGATGCCTTTTTCTTCTGCTCACGCACCTACTTGTGAGAAGGGAAGCCAGGCTAATAGGTGATACTGAAATTTTACTGTCTTCAAGGCTGATCCTTCTAAAGCCAACTGCCTTCATTTTTAGGGCAATAAATTGCTGGCAGCACAGAATAAAGAGACTGAACTTTCTTTATTAGTCTGAATTTTCTTTATGGGTCTGCCAAAGAGCTGGGTTTTTTCCATTCAGTCCTGGCTCTCTCTTCACGTTCCCTCCCTATTTTCTGCTGATTTTTCTTTGCCTGCAAACATAACTAAAGACCTTAAAAATAAGTGTGGGTCTTGTTTCTCCCTGTCACCTACCCACTTACTCTAGCCAAAGCTGTTGGCACCTGGTAGCAGTGTAACTGCCTTTGAGCAGCTGAGAAAATACATGATTTATTGCTGGTTGCTTCCAGTTAGGAGAGAAAAGAACATCAAAGCCTCGTACCTTTGGAGTAACCCTGTTTATGTATTAAGAATGTATATGAAAAAGACTCCTTTCCCAGACAAGGAAACCAAAGTAAGAAGGGTCTGTTCCTATGCACAGCACCCAAACTGACCCAGCAGTGGTCTCTGAAAACTTAATTCCAGTGGGCCATGATGGGCCATCATCTCTGTAATGTACCTGCTGCTCCTCGCTTTCTCTCACACACTTAAAACACCCCTTCCTCATCACACACAACCATCCACATTCAAAACAATGTTAGCAAAACCCCTCTTTCCAAGTCATTCAGGTTCTCAAGTGCCTTGGCACATGTCCTCCATGTGGCGGTGATGTCTAGCTGTATTTTGGGGAGGTCTCCACATTGACCAGTTGCTCCCAGTCTAATCTAGTGGGAGAACAAGACCATAGGAAATAGGCCATGGAGCTGAAGTGAGCAGTTAGAGGAGAAATTACCATGAAGGAGGGGGTGCGCTGGTTAAATCTTTGCACGTTTTGCTCATTCATTCCCCCTAAGGCAACATCTTGATTGTGGTCTTTGCTCCTACACAAGCCCACACATCATTATAGTTGTTTACATACCATCACTAGCAATAATAATAATAGCTAAGTAATAATTCTTCATTTGAACGTGATGAACGGCTGCATCTCTCAGCAAAAATAAATACATGGGGAAAGGGAAAATACATCATTGTTACTAGAAAATGAGGCATAGTGCAAGAAATTAAAATATCTGGCTTATGGAAAGGCAGGGAAAAACAACTTTGCAAGGAACTCTTAAACCAACAGGCATAAGGATCATTTATCGAACATAAGAGAAATTAATAAGGAAAAAGGATAATTAAGAGAGATATAAATGTTTGCTGAGGTTCTGTATAAGTGAGTACCAGCAGGCATAAAATTAGAGCTCAAATAAGAACATAGATTACAGTTTCATACTTCAGCTGACACGCTCAATTTGTACAGGGTTTTTTTTTTTAAATTTTCTACATTTTCAAAGGATAGAATGCATTCCATAAAGAGAGACCCCATAAGTTCCTAAATGGCTCTGTAATATAGTGGCTAAAGTTAAATTTCCCCTTTGCAAGCAGCAGGAAGACTTACACAACTCTCTGGCCTGAGCACTGCGGCAGCCACAGTCCTGCTGAGCTCAGAGAGCTGGGTCACCACCTGGGCTCTTAAGTGGTGTCACCCTCCCAGTCTCTGCAAACACTCTCCATAGGCCACCAGTCTCCCTCTGCCAGCAATTTCTCTACCATCTGTGGAGCAAGCGCAGAGGAGACAGAGGAGAGCATCCCTCCCCAGGAACGCTCCACACTCTCCCCATGTGCAGGGCATTTGCAGCTCCCTACCTGCTGGCCAGGCTTCCCCACCTTGCTCCACAGTGTCCTTGGACAACCCTGCTGAGCCAGGCAAAGCCCAGGATTTTGCGGGTTAATGCCTTGTCAAGGTTCAAAGGCAGTTCAGGGAAATGCTACCAGCTGAGAGCTAATAAGGCAAAGCTGAGCCTGCTCAAGCTCAAGGCTTTAGAAGGAAAGGAAAGGGAGGTAAGCAGGCTGGTGGCTTGTGGGGGTGATGTCAGGTAAGACGAGAAGAGGTTAGTGAAGGGTCATGCTAAGTGATGCTACTCTTTCTCACACCTTTCAACACTTTGCTTCTGCACTTTCAGGCTTGTCAGGCCCACTCAGTGGGTGCTACGGCCAAACTGGCACCTCTCTGCTTTGGGCAGAGATGCCTTTGCTTAGACCCTGCTGTAGGAATGGTGGCTCCTGCTCTCACCTCTCTGGGCTCTGCAGGTCTCGTCCTTTTCCTCTCTGTACTGGGGCAGGGACGGGTGCTGGGCAAGGGGGGATTGAACTGTTGGGGCTTAGCAGTTCTCTAGGCATCTAGAAAGTCATATTATTTGCTCTGGGGGGATCAAGGACTCATTTTCAGTCCTTGTAGGTTTGGGGTTTCTTTGGTGACATGTCAGTGAGAATTTAGCTCGCACTCTGAATCTAGAGTAACTGGATTCATGACTTTTTGACAGAGCTTTCTGAAAGAGCAAGGGGAGAAAGCAAACAGATTGGAAATATTCATTTAATAGCACTCTAAAGCAGCTTGTCCACAAACTACTGCACATCCAGAATGTGTAGCTGTGAGGGGACATAATGTTTCAACCCTCTTTTTAAAAAAAAAATTACTTACAAGCTCATGCTGAAAAACTCTCAGGCCTGTGCTCTCTAGTATAAATATGTCAATATTAAAATCATGCTGTTATTATACTTCTAAGTATTTTCTGTGTAAAGAGGCTGCAGGATAACTCCACCAGCATCTGTCTTGAATAGCTGGTTTTAGCACAGCAGAAAGCAAGGACCAAAGACCTGTTTCATCAAAGGGAGTCCATATTCCTGTTTCACGTTTTTCTTCCTCTTCTGAACTGTTTACAAGTGGCACTTTATCCCATAGTCTTTGTCAATATATTCCAGCCCCACAGCTTTCAAAGATGGCCAAAGTGCTTCTTTCTTTTTCCTGTAAGTCCTTTTGCCACTCCACTAGAGATGAACTACATTGTTCAAAAACAAAAATTTGGGAATGAGTCAGTGACATGAAAACAAGTGATAACAGTTAGGAACTGCTCCTCCTCTTTGATGTCCAGGGAATTGTTCGGTATTTGTGCAACTACTCCAAGCCCTGCTTGTCCCGAGTGAGGGGCTGGCCTGGTGACAAGGCAGATCATCAGTCTTCCTCTATTCACAGCAACAAATTCAAGGGCTACTGAAGTGAAGTTCTGTAAATGTTACAATAAGGTAACTCTATAGATGTACATGTTTATGCAAGAATGCTAGAGAGATAGCGGCTTCTCAGGACGGTGTGTTATTAATTGCTTTACTATGTTATCACACATGGCGTGTATATCCTTGCAGGAAAAAAGACTCAGATTTCTGTGTTGTGGCAAACAGTAGCAGAGTAAAAGAATAAACATCTATATTTAATGAAGCTATATCATATCCTTATAACTCTTTTTCTGAATTAAATTGCTTTATCTTCAGTTTCCCTTTACATTAGTGGGTGAGAAGTGTCTCAATATGCCCATAATTACTCATGAGTCCAGAGTACCTTATTTCAGTTTTTCAGAGATCCAGACTGCATACTCATTAAAATTCATTTCAGCCTTTACTTTTATTTCCTAATAATTAATATTTCCCGTGGCACAGAGAGCTGGGAAAAGGTCTCTTTACCCCTGTAGTAATGGAAAGGCTGGGACTGGGCTGGGATCTTGCTCTCCTCTATAATACACTGATTTCTGATTGAAAACTTTCTTACTAGCACAACACATGAGAAGATGGGCACTGTGGTTTCTTAATAAAGTGAGGTATCAGAGCGGAAGAATGAAAACTTTTTAGTTTAACCATGAGAGGAAATATGGGGTACAGGGAGGCTAAGTTCTACAATAAAAACTGAGTAGCAGTAAGTTCAGCAATTTTATTAAAAAGAAGTAAAAACACAGACTGGGACCTTAATTTTTCAGGGAGCAGAAAAGACTCCTGTTATGGGTGAATTTGCCACAGGTGTTTTATAAAAGGAGATGGGACACACTTCCAGGTGGGAAAACAGCATGTTGGCTCCAGTCTCTCACACACTGTGACACCAGCTGTCCCATATAACATGGGATTTCCTGTAGTACATTCACAAATCCCGCAACCCTTCTTAAAATGGTATTACTTGGACAAAGGTTTCAGCAGAAGCAATGTGCAGAAGTAGCTCCAGTCTGCTACATACGGCTGGTAATAGGCGATGCTACTCTCTAAAAGCCTCATTGGACCATAGGGCATGTAGGACTCCTCAGCACCACTTCTGCTGCTCCTCGGCTCATGTGCCCTCCTGCCTGGGATTTCTCCCGTCCTTCCCGGCTTTCATGGTGTCTGTCATGTTCATCAGTGGTCTGTTCCATACTTTAAAGGCTTTAAATCTGGCAAACCTGCAGCCAAAGGAGACATGGAAACCCATTATTTCTACTGTGTCTTCCTTCAGTCATTGCACCTCAGAAACATCCCATCATTTCCTCTCCAGGTTGATATTGCAGAAGTGACTGTGACATTAATGAAGACACAGAGATTTCGCGCTGGGAAATAAGATGGTTGGGCTATCTTAATTTTCTATGAGGATTTTATAGCCTCAAATTCAAATGTGACTTAGAAAAGGTCACAGAAGAGAGAAAGCTTGGGAGAGAAAGGGGGTTGCAATTAGGAGCATGTAACTGGAATAATTCTTTAATTTCCATGCATGATGAAATGAATCTGTCCTGGCAGAGCTAGCATGAAGAGAGGATATGTTGCAGTACGTGTTTGTGAAATGTTTGTATCATCCAGCAGGAAAGACAAAGCTATTTGTGTAGCAGCATTCTGGCAATACTTCCACATTTGATCTATTCCCTAAAAATGGTTGGGTGTGTGGTTATGCCAAGCTCCAGATGGTGGATTCACATCCATATTAGGAAAATGAGGTTTAGACCCCAATGAGGTGTTAATTTTTAAGCAAGTTTAAAACAGCTCAGAACTAAGAAAACAGTGGAGAGTCTTGCAGTAATCTAAGGTGAATAGAAAATGCATGGAAACTTTCATAAAACGCCTGCACTGTGACTGCGAGTGCTAATTCAAGACTGAAGAAGTGCAGCACGCATCCCCTGGTTGAAAAGACGGGAAGGAAAATCAGCTGAGAATGTGCAACCACACAGTGCAGCATGAAGGTCCTTCAGGAATGCTGTAAGTAAAGTTGGTCCCGCCTTGGCGATGGAAGAGAGCCTCTGAGATATTCCCGTTCCTGTTTTCCTAAGGTGTACAAAGGTGCTCAGAAATAGCACCTATTAAATCATTGGGCACACAGGTCATTTATGTCAACTGTTTGCCCCTTTCCAATGCCCACAGACATGGAAACACACGAGCCTCAAAGCTTGAGGGGATGGTGGAAGCTGGAATGAATCACTTGAATAATTTTGTTCTCTGGAACATAATCCACTCAGTTGAGGGAGTCCATGTCCTCCTTGCAGTGGTTGGCAGCTGTGGGGTTCTCAGGGCTCCTCCATGCTCAGCAGTATCAGAACAGCACTTTGGGGTTTCTTGCTGTTCTAAGATGATTGCAAGTGACCGGTCTTGGGTTGTTTGTTGTTTTGTTTTTGTTTTCTTTTTTTTTTAATTTGAACCTTTTTGAATTTATCCTCTGAAATATCATAGAATCATAGAATCATTAACGTTGGAAAAGACCTCTAAGATCATCAAATCCAGCCATCAACCCATCACCACCACACCTACTAATGAACACCTACATGTCCTGAAGCGCCACGTCTACACGTTTTTTGAACATCTCCAGGGATGGGGACTCCACTACTTCCCTGGGCAGCCTGTTCCAATGAGATGAAACTTTTCTGCTCATTGAGTCCAGGCTGTAACTGCTTTTATAATTTCTGAGAGCTCATTTGTACTCTTGTAAGGTATTATATCTCATTCTTATCAGTTGAAAGATTATCTCTGGGAACTGTTTACTCTTTGCCAGTGGATCCTAAGGCATACGATCAGTTCGGTCATGAATGAGAACCTGTAATAAATGGAGCACTTCTTCCACTGACCCACACTATCCTCTTGATGTAGCTCTCTTGCAGGTTTGTTAAGGTGCTTGGAGATTAATGTAGACAGACGGAAACACAGTGCAGGGACTCTGACTTAACCATCCATTTTGACGTAAAGAGTATGTAGGAACAGTAGTTAGGGTGACCCCCTGGGGTTTAGGAAAGCTGTGTTCAATTCCCTGCTTCTCCATGTATGATGTTGCACCTCTGTGCCACAGCTCGAAATCTATATAATGGGACAACCGTATTTTCCTACTTCATGGGGCTCTTGGGAAAATAAATGTCTTTAAAAATGTAAAGTGTTCGGTTAACCTGACAATGAGACCATGTAAGTGCATTGCATAGATATGGAAGAATCCAATGAAGGTGGCTTTAAAAAAATATTAACATCTATCTTCTTGAGTTTGATTCTATGAGAAGAGGTTCTGCATCTGTATTTCAGGCTATTAATCATCCTGCTAATCCATCCTTCGTTCAGGATGTTCCCTGGCCCTGAAAACCCAAAAGACCTTTGTCACGAACTGCATATTAGACTAAATATTTCTTCATTTTGACAGAACTCCTGGACATGACATTTTCTTAATAAGTATCTTATATTGTCTCCTGAACTAACAGCAGTTAATAGAATACAGTGATGATTTTTATAAAGTATCCTGTAACTCGGAGGAATAGCTTGCAGATTTGAACTTTGCTTTTCTTTCTAGATGTCTTGCCTGGGCTCTAGAGATAGGCCAATTCCAATGATAAAGAAGTTCTGTTAGTATCAGCACTATTCAGAGTTTTGGCTGCTTTATCTCTGTCTTGCTTTTAGTCCCAGCTGAAATCAAGTCTTAGAAAGGCAAATTGAATGAGAGTGATCGTTATTAATTAAAAGAGAAAGTTAAAAAGATATCCAAACTTTTTTTGTGTCTCAAGAAAGTTCAGGTATGTGATGTCTTAAGCTTCTTCAACAAGTTGATATCTATTCCTTCTTTATCTGAGTCCATTCAAGCATACCACACAGTTGATATGGGCTACATGTAGCTTTATCTGAATCAGTTCTTCCAAAGTCTTAAAATATACAATTAAGCTTTTTTAGTGACTGGAAAACTGCCACTAAATTTGAAATCTGTCAAGGTAATTTTAAGGCTAAAGGAATTAAATTTAACAAAAGAAATTATTCCTAATTATTACCCTATCTCCAGCCCTTTGCTCTTGCCTAAATTCTTTAAAAGTTTTGTCCTTTCCATAGCCACCTGATCATCAGTATTTTAATTAAGGCTAATCAAGATGTCTGAACCATGACTGCCCATAGATTACTCTCTTTGACTTAATAGTAGGTGTTCATTTCAAAGCCTCATTGTATTTGTTACCTGGGGTCACACAGCTGCCATGGTTTCCAGTTTTGATACAGCTTTTCCTGAAGTTGTTTGAATTGAATGAACTGAATTTGATTTGTAATTTCAGAGTACATTACCACTTTTCTGCATTATGACAATCTTGCAATAGACTAAATTGCTTTTGAAACCATTTACTGTTGCCACTGATACCATATTTAGATGCAGGGTCTGATTTTTATCCCAGAGAAGTATAGATGAACTTCTTATACTGGCTACTTTTTTGTTGGTAATTTAGATTATTGACTTCAACAAATATCTTCATTGATTCCCTATAAGTGCTGGCATGATTTTTTCAGTGGTATATAGTAAGCTTCTCCAGAGTTGCTCTTAATAGAAGGAATATTATTACAAAGGATATATTCATGTATGTGTAGAAAAGAGAGAGATCTATGCATCTGTTCTTCAAGGGTGAATGTCCATTAAAGAACAGGGGTTGCACATCACAGCTCTCTCAATGAATAGCAAAGGAAAGACTGACTGGGAGAGATCGTTCACCAGCTTATTACCATTGATGAAATGGCTGTCTATCCTTAATTTTCCTGTGGCAAAAGTTTGACTTTAGAGACATTGTTTTCTCTTTATTTTCTTTTTCAGTAAATGATGCCATTTAGAGAAGGGTATGACAACAGCTGTACTGGTTGAGACCATGGTTCCCATTAGCTGACTGTCCCTGGGAACGACCAAGAACAGGCTCCCAAGGCACAGGACAAGGACATTGCAGCAAATACCAGTACTTTCCCAACACATTCTCCCAGCTCTTGGTAGTCTGAAGGCCAGTGACTTTCGGAGCTGGAAATCCAGTGCACTGGTCTTCAACAGCCTAAAATACATTTTCTTGCCTGAATTTGTCTAGATGGGTTGCTGCAAGAGACCTGATCCTGCAAAGTGTTGATTCATAAAGATATTTGAAGGCAGTGTTGAACGTGGGTGTGTGTTTGCAAAAGAGGGGTATGCTAAGACAAGTCTATGTAGCTGGACAGGATGGCTGGGTCACTGTGCCATGTGAGGGGTGATGTTCGCCAGAGGCTGTAATGAGCAGCTCTGTATTGTGACTGGTCTTTGTTAGTGACACTCGGGGAAGCACAAAACCTATCGTCAACACAATATATTACCTGAGCTTGAACAAGAAAGCAATTATGGTACCAGATTGCCATTAACAGGTAGAAAAAAACAAGCCCAGGGTTTCTTCTGCATCTCAGCTTGTGGGCAGAGGTTCAGACCAGATGAAAACATCATAACTTTCAGTGATTAACTGTGAAACATTGGAAGTGAGGCAGTTGAATTTGTTCTCAAATACAGCCTTAAATACTTTCATCTAGGCACTTCTTTTTGAATAGCACGGCCTTCTGTGACACCATGGAGCATTTTTATGTGCAGGCTTAATTGAAACAGTCTTATTTATAGTGGTGAATATTCATTCTTGTTAAAGGTGATTCTGAGGGAGGCTAATAAATGTTCTCACTTTCCTTTGCATCAGCTAACGATCTGGAAAACAAATATACTGCCATTCCCTGAGAACCCGATCTTGCTATGGTGGATTATACTGGATGAAAGCCGTATTTCACCTTCCATTTATTTATTATTCACATCCCTCCAGTGCCTGAAGTTCCTACCGTGATGCATCCAGCACAGACCCAATGGGCTGTCCGTGTCCTAGAGCTGGCAATTTCAGCCTGAGACGAGAGACGACAGATGGAGCCAGAGAGACAAAGAAGTATGAGGAGATAATAAGACCAAATCCATCAATGCAACTGGCCATGGTCTTTGTGCACTAACACTGTGGCAAAGGATTGTGGCAGAAGAGTGTTTAAGGACAGTACTGAGAGATGTGTGTGACATACTATGCTAAAATATTACCTTTGATACTAAGAAAGATCACTTTAGTCAGAGAATGTGACTGCAGAGTGAGTTATTTTTACCACTGATGGGTAGTTGTTCTTTACAGTACTTTGTTCTCACTCTAGCTGTCCATGGTTTATCATGCTAAAGATTGGCTTATTGCATGTCAAAGGAGACATCAGCCCTTTGTGCAGCTGTAACACAACGTAGAGCTGCAGCTTTTCACAGGATGAGGTATCACAGCATAGATATAAGAACTGTCCGAAGCTGCAAGCTGACTGCAATTGTTCGTGTTAATTTTTGCTTCTGCAGTGATGATGTTTCATCATTTAAATTGCTGGAAACAACCAGGACACATGGCAGTATCCTTTAACTCGGTTCTCTTACATAATTGAACACAACATTGCACTGCAGTGAGGGATTTGGGGAATCAGAGCCTGTCCTCGGCACTTATTGCCTCCTTTCTCAGCCAAGGAGAGAGGAGTGATGCTGGCATAGGGAGGTCATGCAGGTTGAGATTTCACAGGTGTTTCCGTGAGCTGCCTGAAGACCTAAGCTGTGTTGCCTGGAAAAGTTCTGCACTGCGGCTACCCCTGCACTGGGGTCCCCATCTCCTGCCTAGGGACAGCTCTGGGTAGAATGAGTAAAAAAGGATGAAAAATTATCTCCGTCAGCGCACTCCTTGAATGGCTCTTGGCAAGTGATCTTAGTTGACCTCATAGACACATACTGAACTAGCCTCCATTCTTGACAAAAGCCTTTTATAAATCAGAGTCATAGAATGCTTTGGGTTGGAAGGGACCTTGTGGATCATCTAGTTCCAATCCCCCTGCCATGGGCAGGGACACCTTCCACTGGACCAAGTTGCTCAAAGCCCCATCCAACCTGGCCTTGAACACTTCCAGGGAGGGGGCGTCCACAGCTTCTCTGGGCAACCTGCACCAGTGCCTCACCCTCATAGTAAAGATTTCTTCCTTATATCTAATTCAAATCTAGCCTCCTTCACTTTAAAGCCATTACACCTTGTCCTACCACTGCTTGTAAAAAGTCTCTCTCCAGCTTTCTTGTAGGCCCCTTCGGGTACTGGAAGGCTGCTATAAGGTCTCCCTGGACCTTTCTCTTCTCCAGGCTGAACAGCCCCAACTCTCTCAATAATAAATACTATCAAATCAGGAAAAGTGTAATACAATGAAATCAGGAGCCTAATGCTGGGAAATGGCTGTCAACTTCCAAGCTTCTTTTAGGTACTCAATCCTATTAGTTCTTCTGTGAAAACAAGAAGTGTAGCGCTTTCATCTATAGATGCCATTTTATGCCTACGGTGAGCTGTGCCGAGGTAATTTGATTGGTGCAGCCTTTAGGGAGCAGCAAAATGTCTTGCTCCTACCTCAAAGCAGAGAGCTCATCCAAAAATCATAAGGGTATGAGGACTCCACGACAGCTTATTGCACAGGGGGACTGCCTTTCCTGGCTCGTCCTGAGCGATGGCCAGGGTGCAGTTACAAGTATTGATCCACCCTAGGAATTTCTAACTTTCAGAAATTATATCGAGCTCTGACAGAAGCAACTTTGGAAAGTCACAAACAGACTAATAGTGGAATGAAAAGCCTCTGAATGGTAAACACAACCTTACTTGCACCTTCTCCAATTCTTCTCTCTCCTTCCAAAAGTGCCTCCCTCTGCGAGCTTTTGCAATTACCTCTCATTAGCCATTGACAATAAAGGAAAGAAGGCATAAATTGGAAGCATGAATCATATCCCAATTTAGCCTGTCTCTCCTGCTAATAAAAAGCATATGCTTCTCAGATATTCCTCTGCATTAAGGCTAAGAAGAAAGGCAGCAGGAGGAGAGAGGGAAAGCTGAACCATGCAGACTTTACAATGAAGTGGTTCCTATTTTCCTTTAAATAAAAGAGTAATATATCAGAAAATTTTCTTCTTAGAACTGTCTTCATCTTGTACCAGATGTGTGCCTAAACTAGTTCTCCATATCCCAACGCATGGGAGGAAAGCTGGGTTTCTGGTTAAGCATCTGCATATCTGGGGTTAACTGTGCAGCTCTGATGCAGATTGTGTGTGCTTGAGCAGTCTCTATGTAATAATCTGCATTATACAGATGAGGAAATAAAAGTGCCCTGACACAGTTCATGGAAAGGGCTGTACAAGACCACTGCAGTAAGAGGGAACTCGCCTGTGTGACCTGAGATCCTGCTAGCCCTAAATTCCTGAGCTCACAGGCTCAACAAAAGCATTAATATTTTTGAGGGCTTCAGGCACTATAATGATGAAATAAGTTGACAGAACAAAAGGACTGCTTTAAACAGACAGTAACAGTCTAAGAATCAAAACAACAGTGACTCCAAATATTCTTTTTCTTGAAGCAACAGACGTAATGCGGATTAGGTTTAGATTGTGATGCTCAACTGACAACATAAAGCCAACACTTGTCAGAACACACCGATATCTTTCAAGTAGATCACACAGAAAACACCATCAATGATACCCTAGACAGAAATAAAGTAACGCAGCAAATCCAGCTAGGCTGTGGGCCCATTGAAATAATCCAAATTATTTCTTTTGAAAAAACATATTTTTATTCTGTTGCACTGTTTTGTATAAGCTTTCTGTAGTGCTGTACTACATTAATAGTGAAATGCTCTTTTTTTCTGCATAAGATCCTTACCAGTATCACCTGGTTAAGTTATGAAACTCTACATTTAGTTTACAAAACATTGCAAAATTATAACAGGCCAAACCTATTTCACAGAAAGAATGGGATATCAGCGAAAACAGATGTGTAGTATCAAAACACAGACTGAATATTCATGACTTCCCAAATTTTACATGGTAGTAAAACAACCCTTGCTACTCAGACAACATAATGACAAGGCTGCTTAGAAACAACTTTGCGAAAACTCAGTGAAGATCTGTTGCATTGCAAAGACTTTAAAGTGTGCAAGTTAGCTGTTGCGCTATTATATGTTATTACATCTTTTCAGGAGAGAAAGAAAAGCAAGGCACTACATGGCATACTCTCTAAACTGTTTCTTTTCTCTTATGCTGCTAATAATGTATAGTAGAAGAAGAATCTCTTATTTGAGTAAGTGCTAAAAATGCATCATGGTACAATTCATTGCATTACAAACCCCAAAGTCTACCAAGTGATGCCATCAGTGGTGTGTCGTGAACTGCCTGGGAAGAAGGTAATGAATGTAGAAAGTCGTTATCCACCATCCTTCCAGTGAAGCTAGCTAGCTGAGGACCCGGCCATACCCTGCCTGACGTGACTACAACGAAGCGGCAGCATTTGCCCACAGTGAGAAATGAAATTTAAACAAGAGTCCTGGCGTATAATTACCACTGTCTTGTGAAAGTGTCTTTATCGCTGCCCACAGTCTAAAAAAGTCCCTCTCTTCCAAGAGTGCCACAAATAGTCAAACTAAGGAAACTGGGGTTTGGGACAGCACTTTTTCTTCTCTGCAGCTTCTCCTATGCTGAAAATTTACAGAAGTGGAAGTATGGCAAAAAGTACAGTTTCTGAGTATCAAAAGTCCATCCCTGTCCACGTGTTCTGTAGTTGTGTCAACACCAGCCACAAAATCAGCTGCTATTGAGGAACTGAAGCTGTGGTGTCTTCTCTGGAGGGTTTTTCTCTGCTGGAAAACTTCCCTTGGGCTCCATCTGTCTTTGGGTCAGACCTCCCTGGAATCCCAAAGGCTCCTGGACGCTGAGAAAGGAAATAACAAGAGGAATGAGCCTTTCCAATTTCACAGCTGACAGAAGAGTCATTTGGTAATGGCGGGGTAATAACAAGCAGAACAATTCGGATTAGAAGTCCACAAATCCACTTGACTAACACAGCTCAGGCCAGCAGTGCCAGATAATGAAAGTTATTATACCAGCCCCTATTTTAGAAGTTAATACTCGTCTTTATCTCCTGTAAGTTCTTTCTGTGCAAACTGTAAATGCTCCATCCTTCCCAGAGCCTTTTCCAGCCTGCTGCACGGAGTGTATAATATGCTGATATTTAAGATTTTGTTCAATTTTATACTTGAAAGGCTGAGTCCTCAGGTCTAATCTGCTAATGCCTGACACTTCTGGAGGTGAGACCATGCAATGAGCTCTTAGGTGAGACACCAGCAAAAGCTTTCTGGCCATTTTGGAAATGAAGTGCTGGCATTGATTGCCCAGGGAGATTTTTAGGAAAGTGCTTAAGAAAATTTTGTTGGAGTAGTTTCGGTAAAGTTGCTCCTGCCATGGGGCAGCCTGCTGGATTAGATGACCTCTGACGAGCCCCATCCTCCTTTCTGTCGTTCACCTTTTCTTTCTTGCCTTGGTCATGGTGGTTTAGTGTTTTCTACTTCCCATCCATGCCAGTTTTCAGAAACAAGTATCTGATCCCGTGGTGTCTTTGGGACCCCCCTATTGCTGCCTGAGTGCTCCTGCAGCCCTTCAGACCAGGCGGACACATGGTTCATCCTGACCTGGAGAAGAACCTGTCCTCATCACAACCGAGAGGAAACAGTGTAAGCTGAGGGGGTGAAACAAGTCACATATTTCTCTCTATTTAAAAATTGTACAAGAATTCCCATGCTATCTTATTAACAGATAAAAGCCCATATTATTACCTGTCATGGGAAAAGAGGATGAGGACTGGAACATGATCTCCTGGGGAACACAACAGGAGAAGCTGCATCATGTGAGCTGTAAGACAGGTGGATCCAACAGACTAAGTTTATTTCCTTTTTTATGACTTTCAATGGATAGCCAAATAAAATTTCATAGTACGATTCCTGCTGAATGCAGCCATTTTCAGATCTTTCAGAGTTACTAATTTCAGCCTTAAGTTGTATTGAAGCTTCTTTTAAAACAGAGATTGTTGCTTTTGGAAGCGCTACAGAAACTTGCATCAGGCAGGTACTATCCCTTCCAGTCCTCAGCAACTGCCATGGCTTGCTGCAGCTCCCTCACATGAAGTGTGAAATGACACTTGTCTGGAGAACATCCAGCTCACAAAAAAGGGAGTTTAATATTCACCAAGTGCCATCCATCAACTCGGAACTTCCCAGTTTTGGACATGAATTGATTTGTTCCTTTCATTGTCCAGGACAAACGTGGTAGACATCTTGCTCTCTCTAGGCTGCACATCCCATCCAGGATGCACAGGCAAGCTAAGCAGGGTTTATTTTTCACTTTTCCCCATTAGATAAGCTTTAGCCAGTTGGGAAGATCTCATGGGAATGGAGTGAGGGTGGGAACCCGCAGCAGCCACCCACCCTTGACTTGAGACACAGCTGCAGGGATAAGGAAGCCAGAAGCTTCCCATGGACATCCTGACATGGCAGAGATGGGGACACTTCCGTATCACCCACACAAGTGAAAATTTTTCCTTTCCTAGCCCATTCCTACCTATAGTCATGTCAAAGAAGGGGACAAAACTCAAATGGCCACAGCAAAATAGGCAAAGAAGAGGTAGCTATAAAAAATTGAGAAAAAACCCAACCAATAAAGACTTGGCCACTAGTGTTGAGGACAACACAAATACTGAAGGAAGGACGGGGTTTTTTTCCACAGGCACCTCAGCGGTATTCATTTGCTGAAAAGCATTTTCTCCTGTGTGCTCAGGATGGTTTGAAATGCCTTCAGGAATGCAGCCAATTCCCACCTTCATCCAGCCCCTGACTTGTCCTTTCCCTCTGGGCTGTCCTTCCAGTGAAGAAATGCAAAGGGAGGGGAAGCTGCTCCTGCTGCCTCTGAAGGTCACAGACACGAGGGGTTCATGCCAGCTCCCTGGGACAGTCTCAGCGCACAGGCTCCAGTGGCATCTCCTGCTCACTGCACCCATTGGCAAAATACACTTATGTCTGTCAGCACTTCTGGAGAAAAATGTTTATATTTGCATGGTCTACCAGACTGATCAAGCATCTAACACTCAGCAGACGGGAGAAGAAATGAGAGAAGACAGAAAAAATTGATTCAGAAACCTCAAAACTGATCCTTTCCTTTGAGGTCCTCTGGGCTAGTCTGGCTCATGTTAATGTCTCTTTGTAGCTGGGCTGGCATGGGTGGGCTTTGAACCTGCCACACAGGGAACACAGCCAGCTCGTACACCACTGGGGCAGAAGCTCTGCTTGTCTTCTGGAGGAGAATACACACAGTGATGTGGAAACCATGGGCACCATAAGTCTCTCTAGCAGCTTTTACAAACCTAGGCCATCTAAAGCAGCCTGAAGGTTGCTCCACTTTGTACTGGTGGCAGATTTGGCCTTTGGCCCATGCCAGGACCAGGAGGAGTGGAAAAATGTCTCTGACTGTCTTTGCTTTCCTACAATAGCCACACTGAACATCTCTTTACTCTGTTAAATCCGATTTCCTCACTGCTATTTCTGGTACAAAAGTAGAGGGTCATTGAAGTTACACTGATTGCAAAACCAGTGTAAAAGCGAGGAAAATCAGGTCTGTTCTTCTGTTAGCCAGTGTGTAATTTTTAGCTGGAGTGAGCATATTGCCGCAAACCTGTCAGCAAACAAAACGTACGGCGATCAGAAGTACCTGGGGAGAATGCGCTTACTGATGTGTGAAATGCCTCGGCTGTCACTCAAGCGATCCTCGCGGCTCCAAGGACAAATAAGCAGCATCTGCGCTAAAGCTCTTTGCAGCGTTCGACACTAGCGGCTGCGTTTCGGAGGCCAGTTGTGGAGTGAGCCCTCACTGCTCTTCCATTGCCTGCATTTCTATCTTGTCTGAGTGGTCTCTGCCTTCCAGGAGGTTTCGTCACAGATGTTTTTACCCCCTCGCCAGACCACATAAATTTTGGGCTGCGAGCAACGCAGTTTTTTTGGCTGTAAAGCAAGGTTAGATGTTTCATGCTGTAATCTGAACTGGCAACTTCCAGTGAGCTTCTTTACTACTTAAAAGCAGAATTGATTGCATAGTAGCAAGGCTGAGATCACGCAGGAGCAATTTCTCTCACACGGATCCATCCAGGGTAGTTAGATGACCTGCTCTGTAAGTTGTAATTTTAAAACAGCAGGATAGACAGCAAAGCATAGGACTAAACCTTGCAGGAATTTCTAGGATCCTCCTGAAAGCCCCCCAGCACACATTAAAAAGCCCCATCACTCGTGGATTTCTGGATGTACAGCTCTGGCACTGTGAGCTTTCCCTGTTCAATCAGCAGATGTTGTTCGTTGTTTGCAGTCTGCATTCATCTGTCTCTATTTCCTTCTGCTCATATATAATCAAGTTCTTGAGCTACAAATGAGCTACTCAACAATTCACAGCCTTATGTTCGTATCACAACCCATTAATCCTGGCCATTCTTTATAAGAGGTTTCTATTTCGACAATAGTGGAGAGAGGGTTAATAGATGTTGCACAGACACAAACATCTTGTGTTAAAGTTGGTCGTAATCACACCACTCAAGGTGTTATTGGTAGCAGTCAGCTATGGTCATAAAGAACATATCGACCTGTTCAACTGTGTAACAATCCATAACATTTGATTATCCATTTCTTCAAATAACTATTAATTGTTCATTAGCACTTTATAAAGTATTTATACTCATCTTTCATATCAAGTATGACTGTAATATTGAAGTCTGGTATTTGACCTTTAAATCTGACCAATCCAAAAATCAGTAAGAACCAAATTTTTTTGGAGCATTTACATCTCTTTGGCTGAAAGAGCTGAATAGCAGCACTTAGTCCGAGATTTATTTGGATGGGGAGGACTTTCTTTGTCTACAGGCCGTGTGTGCCTCTTGCCAAAGTTTTTCTCCTGTGTTCTCTCTCATGTTAGAGGAAAGACCATGGCATTACGAAAGCAAAATAGATGGAACCCATCTCTTTCAGACCCCAGGCTCAGGATGGGTCGAATCACTCTCTGATTCTGGAGATGGCAAACCTGGAGAAATACCAAAGAGCTGGGGTGAAGTGAGAGCGTCCCCATCATTCCTGGCACTGAAGACCTACTCTGATTCAGCAAAGGGCTTCAGGATATGCTCAAACTGATGGGCTGGATGGAGCTGTAGCATTTAGCTAGGGCAGGGAGGCGTACGCCACACCATGCCGGGGGCATGTCTGAAGGCAGCAGTGTGCTTTACAGGGCATCTAAGCTTGCACTGTGGCTGAGGGTATTTAGTTGTCCACACATGGAAGTGAGGAGCTTTGATACCAGTATAGAACACTCTTCTTTATCACATCAGGAGGTCAGAGGAACCTTGGAAATTTCAGCAGGACATTCAATTCTGAGGTACTTTTGTTGAAAGGTCTTTTATCTTTGGCTGCAGTAACTTTCTCTCTCTCTCTGGCTTTTAGGAGTAATAACAGCAAAGCTAGCTAACGCTTATGAAAATACTTTGTAGAGGTTCCAAGCTGGGCACGGCACTCTTTCTCTTGCATTTACAGTCCAGTTGTCCTCCTTCATCATCTCCATGTCCTGCATCATCAGGCAGCAATGTGTCACAAGATTACACACCACGAATTAAACCTCATAACCAGCTGTTCTTAGCTGGGAACGTACAAGAAATATATTTTGGCAAATCATATGAGAAGCAGAGGAGAACAGCAGATGTTTCCAATAGGCACATGTTTCCAGTTCGGCCATGAGTCTGCACTCTGGACCAGTCTCTAGATAACATCCTCCAGCATTGTGCCTAGGGGAACAACGGCTCTTTGATCCCAGTGCTGTCCTGGTATCTGCAGACTCTGGGAGAGATGACTCAAATTCCTTCCAACCTCATCTTGATCCAAAGACACCCAAGAATGTCATTGTTCTCTGTCCCTGCCTCTCCATGGCTATAATCCAACACCTGCATTTGAGCCACTGGAGGCAAAGATCCAAAATATTCACAAGGGGAATGGAGCAGTGAGAAAGTGAAAGACAATCTGCCGTGATATAAGGTGGGTAATTCCCTGTCAACGCCTGAGCAAACACACAGGCACCATGGCAGGGAGCCTGACAGATGGTTAGAGCGGAGCAATGGGCTTTTATTCACCAAGGCATGGCCGCCTTGCATTGCTGTTTGAAACGAAGACGTAAGCTGGATAACAGTTCTCTGCTTGTTCCCATAATTGGGCCTAAGTCGAGCGGGTGGATGTTCACATCGGGTGCACTGAAACTAGGCAGGGTCACCACTGGTTCTTCCTCTACATCCAAAAATGTCAGTCCGTGTGTCCATCCCCTGAGTGACTCCCCCTTTCCTGCCCACCCTCCCTTTCAGCGCTGGCACCTCGCGCCCGGCGCTTGGGCCAAGGGCACCTCGGGAGCCAAGTCCTCAGCTGCGGTGCCTGACTGCAGCCTGGCGCGGGCAGCAATGAGTCTTATGTTCCCTTCAAGGACACCTTTGCTGTCCTTGGATGCTGCCCTGCGAGGGGATGCCACAGCTCCTTTGTCCGGAGTAGAGGAGCACCCACCACCAGCACAGCCTCCAAGCAGGGAGGCAGCACCGGGGATGGGGAAGAGGGCTGAATTCCTCCCGTTTTCTGGGTAAATCTCCAAGGGTCTAGCCTTGGGTATCCCCCCGGGAAAGGGCTCACTATGAGGCGGGCAGCCCTGCTGTAGAGATGGCCTGCAGCATCGCTGCGAGCTGCACTCCGCAGGCAGAAAATACTTTAAACGCTTTTCTTTCATCTGCTTGCTCTTTTGTTTCATCGAACTATCAGCGCAGCCAGCCTACCGCCGATGTCGCCTTTCAAGTGATTTCCCTCGCCGCTTTCGCAAACACAAGTTTATCCCTGCTAGAGAGGTGAACCGGGAATATGTTTGATATGAAAAGAGAGAGGCGAGGTAATCAAACACCTGCTCCCACTAAAACAAAGCCTTTCCTCTTCACAGGCTATTGAGCACTGATGAGGAAAGGCGAAGGCGCACACCAGCCCTAACCCGATGCAAGGTCCAGCCTTCGGAGCGGGCAAATCCGGGTCGTAAAAGCAGAAACATCAACTGCAGTTGGTGCTCGGGTCTCAGCTGCTCTGCCCAGGTCGGAGCATGTTTTGCAAATATTTCAAGTTGAAAACTACAGGCGCTTTCACTGCTGCCCATTCCCACTGTCAGGCAGGGAAAGCACGAGAGTGAAGAGGGAGAATTTAGGAAAAATTGCCGTTGTTATTCTCACTGGAGCTGATCTACACAGGCATTGTGCCTCCATAGATCCCGCTGACTTTGGCCAGACCTGGCGGTGTTTGGACCATCTTGCTCAGAGCTTGTGCTGCTGCTGGTCCTGCGGTCACTGGGCCATGGTGGCTGGGAGCTGGGAGTTGGCCTCAGCACCTCCAGCTGGGCAGCCCCAAATTCTGGCATAGAGAAGCTGGCCGTGACCAAAAACTGGCCCAAGTGATCTGCTCCCAGTTGCTTAGCAGCTGAGGGCTGGAAGTGGGGAAAGGCATTGGGAGCTCTGCTTCTCTGCCTCCCAGCTGCAAAAGCAAGAGTGTGATTCTCCTTGTAATGCCATCACTCCAGCACTGCATCTCTCTGGGCATGCAGCACATGTACCACAACCTACAAGGGCATCTGTAGGGATGGATGGAGGGACAGTGACCACACTGCCACTCTTCTCCTCTCAGAACAGTTTGTTTTTCTCTTGCTGCCCACATAGCACGTATCCGTGACTCCCTAGCATTGCCCCAGTTGCTGTGGGGGGACCCAAACAAGCCCATGGGATGGGAATTTCTTGCTTCCCTGAAGGACTTGTCTCATGCAGGCTTTCAGACCTTCACGTGCAGCCACTCTGAGGCTTCAGGTGACTTGGATGCACTTGAAGAATGATATTTTACAGTTCCAAGGGGAAAAAGGACAGGGACAGAGAATTAAAACAAGCCCAAAAGCCAGAAGGATTTCTAAACCCCAACTTTCCCACCTTTCACGTGGCAGTGACACTATGAAAGCAGCCAAACAGTGTTGGCTGATCCTAATACTTCATCAGGTGCCCTTTGCCTGCCTGGTGAAAAGCAGCAGTGCCCTCACAAATGTCTGCTGGAATAGCCTCAGCCACATCGCTGGTTCCATGAATTTGAGATGGTTTCTCAATGCCTCTAATGGCTGACGTGCAATAATTTCAGAGCGACCTGCACATGATGCCCATCAGCAAGCAATCAGGCATCTCATAATTCTCTTCCAACACACAGTTCTCCATGCAGGAGGGTCATTTTCTCTCGCTGGGGCCAGGAGCCCCCTGGTCCTTTGGCTGTTGCCTTCATCAAGTCCACAGCTTGAAAAAAGAACTCTTCCACATCAAACCCCTGCTAGGACCGACTGCCAGGGAAATGAGCGTATATATCGTGTGGAGCACAGTGACACCAGCCCAAGAGAGCTCTCTCCCAGATCAGATGCCTAAAAAATCCCATCTGATGTTGACTGCTCTGAAAGGCTAGAGATGCAGAGGTAGCTATTTCAGACAAGCAGCCCCCAAAGCAAATCTGTACAGGTCTCTGTAGACTGCACTAGCGGTTGAATAACCAGAAGGAAACAGGCTGCCAAAATACATCGGGGCTCAGGGATGTTATACACATAGCCTTTTTATAGACTCATCTCTGCACGGCGAGCATTGTGCACCACCTATTGTACCGCTCTCCTTCTTGCCCGTATTTCATTATAGGTTTGCCATTTCTCAGTGTGTAAAAATAGGATGTGCTGGCATGGTTTAAATGGTGCTAAGAGCACTGTGGAGAGGCACAGCGATAGCTGCGAGGGAAACGAGGAAACAAAGGAGCTCTCCTGAGCAAAGAGCAATATCAAGCAAGCACTGAATCGACAGCCTCTGCTGCCGACACCAAAATGCTCTGGCAAAAAGCCACCAGCACATACACATATACAACGACCGGCAGCCCCGAGGAGGAGAGCACGTCAGAAATACACACAGTAAGTAAAGCCTCAGCTGTGTCAGACACTGCAGGCAGGATAATCCTACTATTTTGCCCATCTGAGGAAAGTCAGGTTTGGATTTGGAGGGCATTTTTCCATTGCTCTCTATCTTGTAAATTTGAAGGCAAGTGGCTACACACTGGTGCAGGTCTCACACCTCCCTAGACTCCAGGATGATTCAAGAGAGCTGAGAGGGAGGTCTCCATGGCTGGTTTTCTGAATGTGCTGTGGTTTTGCTCCACTGTAGCGTGGTGCAGTATTCAGTGCTACCCGAGACACGGAATTTTCAGCACCGATATGTCTCCTTGAAGGCTTGCTCCTGGTGGGCTTTTGTTTGATGTTGGGGCTGGTCTATTCAACCTCATGGTGGTGGTGTTCAGGGAACCAAGACCATCGGCTCTCTGTAGGTGCCCTGATGGAATAAAGATTGTGTGTGGCTGGAGGAAAAGAAAATAAGGAGAAAATTGGTTGGAGATGATTCTGGAGACTTGTTTGCCAGGATTTAATACATTTTGGATAACTGACAGCTGGCCTTCCATAGTCGCATTTTTCTCTCAAATCTTTTCATTTCCTCAGGCGACATTTACCTCTGCTTTTTAGACAAAATGCAGTCAGAACGAGACTATCACAGTGCAGACTGATTGACTGCTTTCAGACAGCTCTCCAAGCCTCCTAAACACACGAAACCACCCTCTTCCTGGTGAGTAGCTCCCAGTGATTTCAGCCTGAATAAAGATGCAGCTCTGCCAGGAAGCATTAGTGAAAACATGATCACTCACAAGAGCCGCTCAGTATTTCTGGGCTGAAATTATCCACAACAATATTTCCATAATTCTGTTTTTAATTTGTAGTAGCGGGCACAAGAGTCACTCTTCCAGCTGAATAGAAAGCTTTTCTCATTATCTAACATAGTAATGTTTTTTTCCAATATTGAGAACCAGTTAATGATTGGGATTTTTTTTTTTTAATCCTGAGATAAAATTCAACTTTGTATGAAAAGGATCATATTTATGTTTCATAGTAAAAAGTTGTGAGGTGCTCTGCATGTGAAGCTGAATCTTATTTACAAATAGCAAGGAATAAAAAGACAATGTTTAGCTAAGATGTTTATACTAATGTTTGGGAGTGATGGAGTGGAGAAGTTTTTTGGGAAGCGTGGGAAGGATATCTAAAATTCCTCAAATTTATCGAGTTGGAAATCATTTTCCTCTCGGGTAGATCCCCTTCTTTGGTCCAGGGAATTCAAACCACTGCATCTGGATAGGGAAAGGGACTCGAGAAGTCAGTTAACAACAAACCCCAAAATCTCTGGACCTGCTATAAATATGACGAACTCACAAATCAGAGATCCAGACACGTGACACATTCCTGCCAGCCTGAGGAATTCAGTATGACACAGTCCAGCAAACTCACCTGCGGTTCCTCTGCAGTCCCCAGCTTTACTCTCATCCCTTACCCAAAACACAGGACACCAAGGCTGTAACTAAATCTCAGCATCACAAAAGCCAGTTGCCAGGGTTGGTACATGGTCAGTGAGTCTCTGGTATATGGTATATAGGACTTTTTCTACTGTCAAAACTCTTCAGCAGCTGCACATGCTGGATTTATCAGGCTTTATGAAGTATGGCACCACGGAAATTGGTCTGAGACTGCTGGAGTATTTACTACCACTATACCAGAATAATTCATATGTTTATTTCCCACCCTGAATACATCCAAAACCAAACCTCCCAGGTGAAGTTGTACTGATTTAAAGCTAACCATAAATCTATTTTTTTTTTGGAAGGGGGAAAACATGGATCTGTTCAGTGCTGAGAAAAAGAAAGCAATTTTCCAACTATATGCATCAAGCAAACCTCCAGATCCTTTGCACTATGCTGTCATCTCCTTTCACTGCTTCCCATTTGTTTTTATCTCCCAAAGCTTTCTATAGTCTCTCCTGCCCTCCCCTAAATTTTCTCCCTAGCCTCTTGCATAAGGAAAGCCATGGATGGAAATGTGCTTGGTTTACTTGCCCTTCTCTAAGCGAAGAGAGCAAACAAAATAAAGCCAAGTCCCTATGTGTGCTGTATATCAAAGTGTTTCATCAATGCAGGTTGATTCACTGCCTGTATCACGCACTGCCCTTGATCTGCAGCTCTGCAGGGAGGAGTTAACCCCAGGGTTGCTGTACTGGTAGCAGATAACTGATATTTTTATAACTGGGCTGATATTTTTCCCCTTTGGGAAACAGGACTGATTGGGGGTAGGCGTGGGATTTTTTTCCTTAACCTGCTGATGGCCGGATTTTGGAAAGCCTCCTTATTTGGGACAGCCTGAGTCATTTAAGCTTGTTTTCAGCTCCTGCTGTTTTCCCATTAAGCCTTTTTGTAGTTCACTTCCGCGAATAGGAGCCTGTGCCATCCAGTGCTGCACTGTTCCTGCATCACTTCCAATCTCTTAGCCGCTTTCTGCACTTTGGACAAGAAAAAGATTAGATTTTGGGTAACCAGAGTTTGTAGAAATCTTCAAGTTCATTCTACTGGTTTATTGCAATGGAAAAGAGATTTTCATACTGTGAATGCATTAATACATTGTGATTAGCGTCAAACAGTGGTAGGAGGAGATAAGATAAGCTCTCAACATTTCAGAAGTAAACAGCAATGTGTTACATTGGTTTAACAGCTTTTGGATGAGTTTAAATGAGGCATCTTTTTCTTTTTAAATGACTTATTTAGAAAAAATTAGCCCTTTGGTTCATTAATGACACATTCACTTATATCACTTAATGTTGCATTCTACTCCTTTTACAGGCGTTGCTGTGCAAAGTGTCGGCATTGTTGCAAGCCAAGGGAACTAACGACTTCCTTCGCTATTCTGCTGATCAGCTGATTTTAAAGTGCAGATTTTCTTCATGAAATTCTCTGCTGGACACGGCATCGACGTCAGTCTTTTGTTCAGCTCCAAAAACAGTGGCCCATGACCATGACCTCCAAGGTTAGCAATAATCATGAATTCAGATGGTCTGGACCAAAGTAGTTTTTCTCAAACTAGACCATTTCTGTACAGAAAACGGGTCTGGTGATGGGTCGCCCCACCATGCGTTTCCTCCATGGCTTTGGGCATTCTCTGTGGACAGCAGACAGAAGTCCATTTTGTCAACGTCATTCAGTCTCCATTCTGCCTAAATGTCCCATATATACTGGGGCTAGGCAAGCAGTTCTGCATTGCTGGCAGATGTACAGAGACATCTGACAATGTCGAAAAAAGCAGGTTGGAGGCAGGACTTGGGTTTCTTTATTGCTATTCCCTTGCCAGAGTCCTGGACCTGGTGATAAGTTGGCTGGTGGCAGCTCTAGCATCGGCTGGGCTTCGTGCGCAGCTGAGAGCATGGGAGCAGGCACAGGGACATGTCGCCCACAGACTCTGGGTCCTGCAGTGTGCAATAAACAAAAGAAACCCCCAAAACCCACAGACTATTTAGGTTAGAAATGTTGTCCCCAGTGTGAGGGAGTGTTTATTGGGTTCCGAGAACTGCCTAGGTTACAAAATCCAGATCTCCCGCAGAGAGTTACATAGTCTGAACAAATTTCTCCTCCATCATAGTTTTACCAAGAAAGCACCAGCTGGTGTTTTTAAGGAATACTGAGAATAGGAGAAACAAATCCCTTTTCATTTTTTTTTTAATTTATTTTTGGGTTATAGATTGATAAAAAAAGCAATTGGATTAATTGAATGAATAACTGTATCATCTATATTTTTCCCTGTCTTTTCTGAAATGTCTGTAAGAATATGGGAGTTTTATCCATGCCTTTTAGGAGACTGTTTCATGGTGATTTTGTCCTGTTTCTTAGCTCAGACTTTCCCTTCTGTCATTTTTATCGTGCTCCCCTTAGCATCATGTTTTTGTACACACAAAATAATTCCTTTCTGTCTGCTTGAACCTAGTAACCATAACCCTAGTCATTTCAGTGAAGCTATATGTATTTAGTTCATCATCGTTTCTCATAAATCGTTCTTTTCAACCCCCAAATCATTTTAGCTGGTCTTTGAGTTGTCTCCAATTTGTCTGCTTTTCTCCTGGTAATGAGATGGCCCAAAACTGAATGCCGTATTCAAGGCAGGCTGCCACCAAAATAATGGGAATCAGGATGATTTCCATTATCTGCTGCTTGACACAAAACTTCATGTGAATATGTTGCAAGAAAGGTCTGTTCTTGTGAATGTAACAGTGCTGAAAACCTACACAATCTTTATGCTCTGCATTTAATGCTGGGGCTCCCAGGCATCTGGATTTCCTAGGCTGTCCTATTTTTCAATCCTGAAACTTTGCCCAGGATAAAAAAGGGTAATTTGGCCTCTTGGCCTCGATTCCAGATGCCAGTGTCGAGGTAGCAGAGGGCACTGAAATATGGGAGCTCTGAGCAGATCTGTATACTTCCGGTGCAGTTACGGCTGCCGGTATTTTAGCAGCTTGCTCCACTGTTCCCTCATTTGGAGGTATCGGGTCTGCGCCCTAGATCAGCTGAGCTGTTTTGTTATTCATAAGAATGAATGAGTGGAGCAAGTAAGAATAAAATGAGAGACTGATTTTCTTCAGTGTTCCCTCCAGCTCTCCTGAGCTGATCACCACCAGGCAGACGAGATGTGGATCCCTCTGTGTCTGTGCACGATTTTTGCTACAGGGACCGGAGGATCTAGCAAGCATCCTGTGGCCCACCTCTGGTATAGCACAACCTGTAGGACTGTGGAATCTCCTTCAAAGCAGATTCTGCTTGCACCAGAACAACCCACTGAGAAAAACACCCCATCTACATTCCAACATCTCCATTGGTGGGGGTCCCACCACAGTCCTTGACAAAGCAGTATACAGTTACTGACTAATTAGCTAAAAATGAGTGTCTTTTGAGCTGACAGGCTAAAGGCAATAATAAGCAGCATCCCACAGAAGTGCATCAGGCCTTTTTTTTGGCTGTGCTTGGCCAGCAGAGAATGCACTGAGCACAAATTAGCCTTCTCAGTACAAAAGACCGCACAGATTTTTCTGTAATTCAGGTTTACACAAAAGACAGGTTCCAAAAGACAAAATCAGACTTGTAGAAGGGGTGGACCTATCCCATGCTCTTCTCTGTACTCTGGTATGGTGGCTGTCACCGTTTGCAAAGCAGGGACAGGCTGTTGGATTGCAGTGAGGGGACAGGACTCATGGTTGCAACACTTGCTTGGAAAGATCAAGGTCTGGCTTTGCATTTCTGGCCTGGCTTCTTTCCAGCTACACGTGGGGAGAGGCCACAGGGTCCTGGATCCTCCTCCTGGTACTGCCCAAAGGCGCAGTTTCACATGACTGTAACAGTGGCTCTGGTTCAGGGTACCAGGGTCCAGCAGTTTGCACCCTCTTTGCTCCGTAAACCCTGCCCCGTGGCAAGTCCCTGCCTCCTCAGTTGCTCCAGACAAGGCAGTGAGCTGGTCCAGCAGAGATGATGGGCTCAGCCCAGCTTTGCTGCTGAAAGGCTCTGTGCACCTCACACCTTAGGGATACCCTTTCTGGACTAACTCTCTTCCTGGAAACTGTAAAACCAAGTCATGTCCTATTTCTGCAGTGTGTTATCAGTAAGACTGAGAACAGCAGCGGGCTGAAATTGAAACATGCAAATGAAAAGCAGACTTGAAAGCACTGCGACATTTCAAACTCATGTTGGGCACCTTCACGGAGGAACGGTTGGACTGAGCATTGTACCTGACACCTTGCAGGTCTCAGGTTTTCTTTTGCATTATCCCTAGGTCCTGTTCCTCCTTGCCCTCCTGGAAATGTGCCATTCAGCATCTGAAATCCCTCCTCAGCTCCAGCTCATGTCAGGTCACGGGACTCAGCTCAAGCCAAGCTCTCCGCTTCAAGCATTTTCTGATCCATTTTTATGGTACAGCCGTCACATAAATACAGCACCAAGTTCTCCTTATGGCCATCTCGGGACTTGGTAGCCAGTCTAACAGCCCTGTTATTTTGATGTTAAATAGAGCAAGAAGTGTAGAGCAAAAACAAAAATCAAAACCCAAACAAAACAAGGTCCCTCCACCGTTAACAGGATTTCTGAAAATTATTTCCTTCCATCCACATGCTGGTGCGACAATGGCCGATCCCTGTTCCTCGCATCAGCGATGGCAAAGAGCAAAAATCAATAGCAGAAAAGGAGGATCGATGCAAACAGAAATGGCAAGTTTTGTTTTAAAAGATTTTGGCAGAGGGGTTTTAAAAAATGATGCCATCTGTGGTATTGCTCTACATCGACAGCATGTGCTGTGGATAATGCCAGTCCCACATCAATAACATCTGCTAATGCCGCTTTCTGAGCGGCGCAATCAATCCTGCCCAGCAGGCCCCGGGGTAGAAAAGTAAGTTCACAAACTGTGCCTGCCATCTGCATCCCACCCGTCCTCACCCGAAATCTGGCAGCCCTCACCCAAAGCGCCTGCCGAGGCCATTGCTCAGGGCACGGGGCGTTCAGGTGCTGGGCAGAACACATCAGAGTTTTGTTGCCCTACAATGGTGCCAAAACACATCAGGTACTTTTTTTGCAGCTTGTCAGTCTTGAACGTAACCAGCAGTTTCCCACAAGCATCTTCGGACGTCTGTCCCCGTTTGGGACAAGGTGGCTGCTGCAAACCCCATGTGCCACCATGAGGATGGTCGCCTGGGGACCCTGGCATGCCGCAGGGCACAGTTGAGCTGTGGGAATGCAGGCAGGGCTGGGCAGTTGCATTTTGGTTTGTTTGTGAAATATCTGAGGATGTGTTTTCAACACTCCCAGGGCTGACAGTGGAGGGATGCTGGGAATATTTTAGCACACTGTTCAGAGCACACAGCCCTGCAATACCTCTCAGCTCCTACCCCAGGAAGAAAGTCTGCTTGAGGTGGCTATTGCAGAAAAGCTTTTCCTGTTCTTTCTGAGTGAAGTCTCTTGAAATCTCCTGAGAGCCAAGGTACCACCTGACTATCAGTCTCACCCATCATAAAATACCCATTTTCCTGCTGGAACATGTTGTTTGCATTACCTCAGTCTGTGCTGGCCCCAGGCAGCACCAGGAGTGCTGGGAGCGCAGTGCCTGTCATGCTGAGCAGCAGTCCCTAAACCCAGACTTTCCAAATATATTTATATAATATTCCAGTTACAGGTGATTCCTTTGAATTTGATAGCAAAGTTCATTGGGCAGTAGCAGAAAGAAGGTGGGACAGGAGAAGATGCATCAGCATAGAGCTGATGGGCTAGTAGCCTTCAGCACGCAGCCCTGAAAGCATCCCTAAGGGCTTGCCCAAAGTCTAACGGAGATTAGGACAAGTCAAGTTAAAAAACAAGTGGTCAAAGCACAGGTATTTGATAGATAATCCCAATGTACGGAGGAACTGGTTTCCTGCTCGTCTCATTTGATATTCCTTTCTACAGAAACACTAAACCGAGCTGCTGGGGAGGGTGAAACCAGAAGTCCTCACGTTGAAGGGAACATTTCACCTGGACTGAAAGGAATGACTTATCCCCAGTCTGAAATGTGTTTGGGAAATAGCATAATTTTTTAAGAAGGTTTTACTTTTTTTAGACCTGAAAATAGGGATTTTACTTTGATATCTGTTTTTAGCCAGATTGTGAGCATTTATTGCTTTTTCTTCACATACAGACAAAGCAAATGCTCCCTTCAGAGCTGTTTGCTTTCAACAGCGCAGAGCCGAGCAGTTGTTTTAATTAGGAGGTTTTCTATAGACAAAGGCATTTCCCTAATACTTTTTGTGCATCAGGACTGAACAAAATGGGAAACTCCATGGAAAAGTTACTGAGAGTTATCTCTGACAACAAATACAGCCCAAACGAAGGGAAAACTGACCCAGAGCCCAAGCGCCCAACCACTGCTCATCAGCAGTGCCATAAATGGAAACCTCTGTCCATCCAGCAAGCAGCTCAGACTTCACAATCTCACTGCATATCTCTGGTGTCAACATCGCAGCAGCACGGGTGATGCACGACCTGAACAGTGGTGTTATGGCAGAAGCGCCATTTTGGCTGTGCAGGAATTTGGGAAAAGGGAGCAAAAAGGAGAAGGAGAATGACACGGTGAACTTGGTTAGATAAAGTTTCATTTGTCAAAGAACCATTGAGGAAAAAGGCTGATGTATTCCAGGCTGTTGTATAGTGTATTACAGAAGCAATCTATTTTTGTTCTGCTATTATGCCATGGAGAATTCATCTCCCTGCAACAGTAGAAGCGATAAAGGAAGAAATTGGTCCTTTTCCTCTAAATCAACTCCAGTACTTTGGGGTGGGTTGTACTTGCTTTCCTTGCAGCTGAACGCAAGCCTGTATACTCCCAAAGGAACCCCACAGTGCAAGCCAAGGTGCTCTTGAAGAGCAAGTGCAAAACACAATGACCCAGGGCAAGAGAACAAGTCTCAAAAATCATCAGCCTGAGCTGGCATCTGAACCACAAAGTAAATTGAGCACCTGGAGCTTTGAAAAGTTCAAAAGGCTTTAAGAAAGATAAAATCACTTGCCACTGAGCTTCTTACTTAGAGTCTTAATTTATTTTTTTTTTTAATACAAATAAATATTTCCAGGGAGCTCCTACAAATTCAGTGTCATTGTCTGGAGTAAGAGAAGGCCAAAATTCTCCATCTGAGAAGAGGACTGAACCTCTAGATACTGGAGGGCGTGAAGCCTTTGATGACAGTGAAGATGAGAGCACTTGGTGCATCCCATACCGGAGGCACCGCCACGCACGTGGAGGATCATGTCCTTGTGGTTACGCCTTGTAAGAACAGTCTTCAAACAATACAAAGTAAAACCAAGTATTTTGCGTTCGACACATTTGTGCAGTCATATCAAAATCCAGCCTAGCCCAACAAATCAAACAAAGAGCTTTGGAAAATGCAGGCTTTTTTTTTCTCTTCTGTATTGCTGGCATGGGCCTCAGCCGTGGGTACGGACCCCACTGTGCTGGGCAGTGACTCAGGGTGGCCAAGATGCCCTACCCTGAAAAACAAGTACAGATGCACCTTGTGTTGGCCAGTGGCTGCAAGGTGCACACCCTGGACTTCAGGGAGACTTAATGAATAGCTCTTTGCCAAGAAATGCAAGGACAGGATAGGACTATGCCAGGTTTGCAGATGCTGCTGTCCCTCACTGCTGGCAATGACTCTCCCAGGGGACACAACAAGCTCAGACCTCCCAGGATGGCCTCCTCTCCTATTTACTGCTAGAAAACAAAAAATACATCACCTCTGCCTCAGGAGAAGACAAGCGATAGCAGCTTAACATGGACAGACAGGCGGGGAAACTGAAAGAAATAATATGGGGCTTTGGTAAGAGTGCGACAGCAACATCCCGGTTCTCAAACCATCTCAGGCTGCTGTAGGTGTGCGAGGCAGCAGCTAAACAACAGGGCCCCTGCAGCCTCCAGAAGGTCAGCCAGAAACCACACTTTCACTGCCTCTCGGGCTGCCAGCGGCAAGGAGCTCTTTGGGGCTGGCCGAGAAAACCCTGCACGTGCTGGCCAACATGGGCTCGTCTGCCTGGAAGCCAGAGACGAGCATTGCTCTGATGGCATTTGGATTAGTCTATATTTTTTGGTGGGTGGCTGCTTTGCTCACTGCAGAGCAGGGAAACTTGTTTTAGGTGGGAGAGATGCTTTCTCCTGCTCAAGACAGGAATGTGGCTCCAGCTGGCCAAAAACTGGATGGGGAAGGGTGCACCAGGCTGCAGGGGGGCTGCTCTGAGCGAGGTGGCCTGGGGGCTGCAGAGGACGAGGCAGCCCCTGCAAGGCTTTGGGAAGCTTTAACAGCAAAGAAAAAGGAAGTAGGGAGAAAAAAAAGAGACAAAGAAATCTGAAGGAAAAAAAACCAGAAAATAGAAAGGGTGTAGAGTATGAGAATAAAGCATGGGCTTGCTTTGTCTCCGCTCTCTTTGGGAAGAGAGAGCTTTGGCTGCAGTGGTGCAGTCGCTCTGCTCGCTGTGGGGACCTGCCCTGTCCCCTGGGAGCTGCCGAGCCGTTTCACTGAACAAAGGGGGAAAATCAGGGAAAGCAGCCAAGGAGGGAGAAGCATGAAGGAGGGAGAGAGGCTCTGAAGCAACGAGCAGGGAGAAGACCTGCCGGCGCCTGCCTGGCCTCGGCTCTTCACCGAGACACCCAGAAAAGCCACCGCTGCGGTCACACAGGGGTTACAGTGATGTATCGTGCGGGGACCTTCCCCGGATGGTGCTGTTTACATGATTTATAGTGAGATAAGATGATTTATAATAATGAATAACGTATTCCTACATACGTTAACTGGAGCAGCAGCACAAGCTTGACACTTCTAACAACAAAGCGCTTGCTTCAGCCCCTTCTCCCCTCATGCATCTTTCGCCAGCGTCGCCCTGTTAGCACCTTCGTTTGGGTTTGATGCTCATGCAGCACAGGGTGCCAGCAGATGGGTCAAGCCAGGCCAGCCGGCTGTGCCTGGTGCGCTGCGGCAGACCACGAGACATCGTGAGCCCTGCCTCCTGCCTCCTGCCCCTCCGTTGTCTTCTGCATTTGATCTGCAAGGTGTGCAAGCACCCCAGCAGCTTCCTTCCTGCACTTTCAATGATGTTTTTATTTACTGGATGTTTGCAACATGCTTGGTGCTGCAGAGGGGTTAAAATGAATTTGATCCTGCTCCCAAGACCCTTGGCTGGACAGGCTGAGGCAAGCAGGAGGTACCTAGAAACACCAAGCAGAGCAGACAGCCTCCAGAAGTGCCCTTTGATCCTTCCCATGGGATGCTGAGAGCCCTGGGGATGGCATGAGCCGGGAATCCTCACTGGCCTGCTAGCAGCCCACTGGTAATGGTGATGATGGTGATGGGCATGGCTCAGACGTAAGTCCCACACCACAAGTCAGATGGACAGGGGGCTGCAGCCCTCAGCCGCATGTGGGGTGAGTATTTGTTGGCTGTTGATAATTCAGTTCTTGTGGGAAAAAAGGAGAAAAGCAACCAAAAACCCAAGGGTTTTGGAAGTGACTCAGGTTCTCATGTTCTGGCCTTCCTGACCTAGGAGATAGCTGCTGGAGGCTGAGGCTGTTTCTTAAATCTCAGGGGATATTTTAGAATATTTTTCCAAGTTGACCGGGTTGTAGCATCCCAGTTTGCATTGCAGACATTTACACTTCTGCTCCATGTTTTCCATTTTTTGCTTAAAACATTTTGTGGTATAAAACCAGGCATTTTTCAGCTGCACTAATTTTAATCTAATTTCAGACAGGTAAGGTAAGGTCAGCACTCTGTCAATGACAAATCTAATGAAAATAAAGGTCCAGACACCAAAATGTTATGGAACTGGATAAGGCTTTTTGACTGCTGTCATTACAATTGATAGTTCTATTCAGTCACTTGAAATTTTATTGATTTTATTTTTCCAAAGCACTCCACCTTAAACTTATTTTTCATTTCAAGAAATCAATACTATGGATCCTTTGGCACAAGGCATGCAGCATTCTGCCACAATATGTATTTCATGATGGAAGGATCTAGGAGGTTTTTCCTGTTCACTTCCTTCATAATGAAAATAAACTGAAAATCTCAATTACTTATAAAAATACAAATCTGGGGAAAACTTCCTGCCCTTGATTCTCTGCACTAGATCACCTGTGTTGCTGTCTGCCATGGAGATTTTTTTCCCAAAACCCTGCTGCTGGTGAAAGGCAGAGTTATGAATGTGCGATAAGGTTCAGCTAACAGCTCTGATAAGTGGAAATTTCTTTTCTTCTTCTGTCTGTTTTACTCTCTTGTTTTTTTTCTCAATTCTGCTTTCCTGCACACATGTGGAAAATCTTATTTTGCAATTTCATCAATAGAATGAAAAAATAACATGTTTTGCATGGGCAAAGGCTCTGGGCTGGAGCTCCAGGGAACATCTCTGCTGCGAAGGCAGATGCGGTCTGGGTTGGGGTACACATGGGTAAAAAACATGTGGGGTGATGAACCGTTATCAGGGCTAGGTCTCCGTGGAGCTGCCTGGTGAGATGGCTGAGACCGGGGGTGGGCGAGGAGCCTGGCCCACTGGGGACACCAGTTTGTTGACTGTGGGGATCAATCTGCACCACCTCCCTCTCCGAAACCACACTTTCAAGCCCACATCCAGCGGCCTTGGGCTGGCCTCTCAACGCCCACCCAGCCACGCTGCACCGAGAGCACGGACAGATTGCATCACATGAGCTCAGGTGACAGCACCAGCGAAGTCTGGGGTCTGGGGCAAAACGTGAGCAGCAGCAGAAGGTGCTGCCCTTCATCACCAGCCTTGAGTGGCTCTGATGGTCACCTTCGCTCTTCCCATTTGATGGATGAGGGACAGACATCCAGTTCCCAACTTGCGCATCATGTCTCTATGATATATTTTTCTTAGTAAATGTACAATTTTCAAAGCCTGATCTGTGCTTGAGTAATGCCCACCACTTTCCTCTGTCAGGAAAGCTCTAGGGAACAGAAAGTGCAAGGTCAAATCCCTTCTCAGCCCCAAGACGACCTTTCTGGTCAAGTGAGGTCCTTAGAAACACCCTGTACTCTGGACCCAACCATCTTTCTGACTGATAAATAATTTAGTTCTGAGTGTTATAAATCCCTAGCTTTCTATGAGCATAGAAATTTTTTACAAGTGCAGAAAGTCTCACCTTTATAAATAACTACAGTTGGTTACACACCATGACTTTAGTGAATGATCTGAAATTTAAGTGAAAAAAAGAAGTATTTGTCCCTCTTTTTCAGAAAAAAAGAAAGGTGAGGGAGTGATAACAATGTAAGAGCATATAGGAGGGGTGTGTGGACTTTGCCTTTCTTTTAAGTATCTCTCCACCCCAACGGATTTGTGCCTGCAGCTCTGTAACTTTGAGGTAAATTAATTCAATCCAGAGAGAAGCAGGAGAGGAGGAGGGAAGCTTGCAGTCAGCATTCGTACAGGTGCAACAAGTATCAAAAGACAATATCCAGCATCCATAGCATCCATATCTTATTACATCCACCACTAAACCAGAATGCTATTAGCAGTCATGGCACAACAGAGAACGGGAGGGGAGATAAAGAAAGGAAAGAAATCAGGATTGATGTTCTCTTCCTGTATTTGTTATCTTACAGAAAGCAGCAGCGGAATACAAATCAACCCATCCCATGTGCAGGAGGGTGGGATCCTTCGAGACTCTTGTTTTATGGATGAAATAAACACAGTCGTTGGGGGATGAAAGGCTCTATGAGTGTAAAGAAAACCTAACCTTTCACATGTTCCGGGTTTTTTTTTCTCCAGTCAAGAGCTTTCGGAACAGAGAGTGGTGCAAAGGGAAATGCGAACAGTGGCTCAGCTAAGGACAGTCACAATTTTCCTCTTATCAGAACAAACGCTCAGACAGACTTCTTCCACTCCTTTCATGGCAACTCCTTCCTGGAGATCACAGTAAAATGGCACATACGGAATTGTTACTCATTTGGAAAAAAAAAAAAAAAAAGTAAAGCTTTTAAAAGGGGAATGTGCTAGCTAGGGAAAAGTATGTAGGCAAAAGTGGAAAAAAACACATTCTTCAAGTTTCAGCAGAGACTGACAGTCTGCTTCTTTTCAGTCTGCAGCTCTCCACCTGAAAACACAAGTTTATATGCACTACAGACCAAATCAGCATCTGTTACACTTCTGAGGGAGGCTCTATCTTCCTGAGACCGTAAAAACACAGCAAGCACCAGGCTGGCAAAGCAAGCCCTCCTCACTACCACCACCGCCTGTTCTGTGCTGGCAGCATTGCCAAGTTATTTCCCACATTTCCGTACACCTTGCAAAGAAAGAGAGATCTCACCGCTATCTATAGACTGGACACAGTAGCAAGAGCTGAAGCTGAACTGAAAAGCAATCTAAAATACTCCCTGTTTTATCTGTCTTGTAGATTAACATACTGTGTGGACAACTTTTCAGGCTTGTGTCCTTTGCTAGAATATGTTGGTTTGCAAGGTAGAGTCAAGAAATTAGTTGTTCTTATAATATCACTCATAGGCACACAGCCCTTAAATTTCAATCATAGCAAATATCCCAGTGCAACTGGGATTCTTGGGGTTTCCAAATACGTTGTGCCCAGAAGGTGGTTTCCCTGTGAAACCAAACCACGCTCTAAACCAAAGGGCACTTTTCAGATCAGTGATGAAATTCTTAATTATGCAGCATCAACCACAGCAGTACTAGGGAGAAGCAAATTCACTTACAAATTATGCACATACATCAAAACCACCCTCTGCTTCAGAGACAAATGCCCAATCAATCCAATCTATTTTGCCATCTACAGCAGACGCTGCATCAGGCTATTTTATAACTATAAATTTTAATATGCCTTTCCTGACTATAGTCAGTCATCTCATGATTATCCAGACTCGGGGAGGGAGCTGAACTAAGCCAAATAAAGTAAAGCACAGTCAAATAAAACCGGTGTAAAACAGATTGTGAAAATAAATGTTTTATTTTCCATATTAATCTTAGTGAAAACTGGAGTGACGATGTAGAAAAAGGTCAACAATGGGAATAAAAGTGTTTTATTTTTGGTGTAACACAGTTCATTTGCAACTGGATAATCTGCCCACACTTAATTAAAAGTTGACAGTGTCTGTATTGCGAACTAGGTGAGAGATTCAGGGACTGAAAGTTGATTTTGTTTTGGTGTGTGCTAGGATTCTGCTGCTTGGTCCAGGTGATGGATTAAGATGGAGCTGGGATGCAATTTACAGCTCTGTCCCCAGGGCAGCCTTTCTGGAGAAAGGAGAGCAGCAATGGAACCAGCATAATCCTGATTGCTCGGCAATGTGTAACGTGCTTCCAAAACACACAGGGCAGGACCACAGACAAGGCTTTAAACAAAACCATCTATCGCTAAGTTTAAGTCGAAGCTGCAGCGGGGTGGGGAGGACGGACCAACGGCAACAGTTTCATCAGGAAAATTGGATTGAATTGAGTGTCACACAGCTCTTCCAGTGCTATGATGTGCACATATAGGAGAGGCAGATAATGGTTAGAAGAAATTTTGTACATTCAATAATCATCCTTTTCTGCACATTCAATAATCATCCTTACAGAGATTTGATTCCCTGTTACATCGTTCTGAATTATATTAGAGGTAGCACACACAATAAAGATTGGGCTCCCTCATTCTTCTATGCCTTTAAACCCAGCTGGAATGCCAGAAAACAATAAAGCTCCTTTTTTAATTATTTTCCCTCTTTACTTAAAGGAAAAGGTGCTTAATAGTAGTTTTAAGATTAAGAAGGAAATGGGTATTTAAAAAAGAAACATATTCCTCTTGGGTCACTATGCAAAGCTGCTTCATTATTGCCTAAAACCAAAGGAAATAAAGCCAGCATGTCATCAAACCCTTAATACAGCATTAGATCTAATTGAATCTTTTGCATCTATTTTTAATGAGCAGCTCATTTGTTTAATGTGATGGCTACATAATTATGAGTATGAGTTTGTTCTCTACTTGGGACATATTGGTTCTAATGCGATGATATGTCATTACCACCTCTCAAGGAATTAGAAGAAACAAGCTGCCAAGCTTGAAAATACAGTGATGTATTCCTCGTCCACTGGACTGAAGAGCCTGCACCCCATTTACCTGCGTCGTGTCCCTGAGGGGACCCAGCCTTTCATCTCGGGTTTCTTCATCAGCACCTAGCACCGCATCTCTGTACGGGAACCAGCCCAACACCAACACATTCAAATGTATCACCAGGCAAGACTTCCCATAAAAACAATGGACAGCCTCTTACTAAACGTGCAATAGCTCAGTGGAGCAACAGTGAGCGATAGGAATGAGGATGCAATCCAGCTGTTGAGACAAACAGCAGCACATATCAGGAATGCACATCTGTTTTCATAGAAGCAGCATCCTTGGTTTTCCTTGCAGCCGTGTGACCCTATTTCTGCCCACTCTGGTTCCCAGAAATGGCTTTAAGGATCCACCGAGACTCCTGCCGGGATCTGCCTGTCCTGGTTTCTGTCCCCCAGGCCCACAACTCGACACGCTGTCCCTGCCACATGTCACTGCTCAGCATCTTCTCCTCTGCTCTGCTCCAGCAGCTGCTTATTGCCGAGGGAGCCGAGGGGAGTGGAGGTGAGGGAATTATTGCTGGTAATAACGTCTGCAGCACAGCCAGCCTCCTCGCCACGCTTTGCTTTAACCCAACTCTCTTCATATGAAGGGATCGATCACCTGTAAATTCTCCCCCGGCACTCAGGTTGAAGAGTGGCTCCCAAGACCTGTGTGCCTTTCTCATGGCTGTGGGTTTTGCCTTAGTGCTTCCATCACAGGCACCCGTTCTTCAATAAAATTAATAAAACCCCTTAAGGATGCAGATAAACCTTCACTGTCAATCCAACCCCCCTCACAGGGAACAGCCTATGCCCCTTGACTTGTCCTTTTTAACGAATATCAGTATTTACATTTTCACTAAAAATGGCTTTTCCAGTCTTTTTACAGAAGGGCTGCGTGCCGTGCCTTACCCTTCCAGCCAGCCCCGAGCAGGAAGGGGTTACCCAGACGTCAGCGCTCCACGCAGCAGGGCTGAATGCGGGTAATTTCTCACCCAGCCAATTTGCCATTCTCTCTCTTGATGCCATTACTCTTCCCCTCGGTGTAAGCCTCCCTCACATGCGACCCCATCAATAACGCCGAGCCGAACACAGAGCTTTGTTTCAAAAAAACAGCCGCGGGTCCTCACTGCTAACGCCTAGCCAGCTCTTGCTTAAGCAGAGCCACTGTTTGGGGGCTGGGGGCTGTGAAGGAACCACTTCAAAAATGCGCCCTTTTCTTGAACGACGCATGCCACCTACTCCATTCCTGGGCTGCGGCAATGGCACAAGTTAATTGCAGCGTGAACGGGGAATAACATCACTCCGTTGACACGAATAACTGCAGAATTACCATTATTTCCAGCAGAGCTACAGTGCAGTCCCCACAAATAACTATACAATTGACTTCTATAAATCCTGTTATTGTCCCTCAGATGTTTTCTAAATAACAGAAGCCATCATTGCGAGGGATTTCATAGGTATGCATTAATGAAATTAGAGATTTCTAGTTTAGCCAAAGTCAGAAATCTCAATGATCTTACTGAATCAGACCTTGCTGCTTTATTCATGCAAGATAAACCTCATGTAACTCATGCAACTTTTTGCCCAAATGAGGTAAGAAAAGTTTAGCCAGCGAAATGCCACTGCATGCACACAGCTCCTCCAGCCTTCCTCCAGTAACCAGAGCAGTCGCTTTGCATCTGTGGGCAGGAGAAGTAATAGATCACTCCAAGCTAGGAAAAATCTACGTGGACTGAGGATGCAAATGTCTAGGGGGAAACAGGGCTGACAAAAGCACTGTTTCTACTGTTCTTGTGATTTGCTCCAGCTTAGAACATCACCACAAGGGAATTTTTTCTTTTTTTAAGTTGCTGATTTTGTCCTTCCAGCTGCAAGAAAGGCAGAGTGCAGAAGGAGGAGAAGGGACAGCACAGACTAAACCACTAGCTTGGGCTGGCAGTGAAGCATCACACTCCAATGCCTGAATAACCCACAGTGAAGAGAAGATTAGACAAATGAACAATAAAACTGACTGTTCCATCTTGTCCTCAATGGATGGGAAAGTAATGAAAATCTCATGAAAGATAAATGGTAAAGTTAGTTTAAAATGAATTTAATGAAAGTAGAAGAGGATGAGTGTTCATTCCAGGCTGTTGATTTATATTTTCTATGTTTTAGTCTTCATAACCAAGTTCTGTCTCGTTAGCCATTAGAAGTTTAATACAGGGTTACACGTTCAGTCAAAATCCAGGCAGCTTTTAATACTTTGAAGGAGCACAATGCTGCATTTCGAAAGATTAGCAAGGGTGTCCTTGGCTGGATCCTTGCATATTAAAAAGTGATCTTCAAACTCGAGTTTTTCTTATGGGATGGGGGGATGGGGAATAATTCAAATCATTGCTCCCTTTTTTTTCTTCCATTGAACTTGATATAATGTAAAATTATACCAAACTCGCAACAAAAGGAATAAAGGTTTACAAAGAATTAGCTACAAAATGAGTGGCTCTTGTGAAGATGAAACATGCTCCAAAATTAGCTGAGGTTTTGTTTTTTTTAAAAAATTCTATACTCTTTGTCTTTCAGCTGCTCACAGATTCTAGAAAGAATGAGCTAATTTTTCCCCACTTCTTCCTCCCAATATTTTTCCACTGCATAAATAATACATAACAATAACAATATTGGTTTCCTATGGAAAAAGTGGAATCTGTCTTGGTGTCAGAGCCAGGCTGGGGGCAGCCACAATGTGGACACGGGTTATGCACCCTGACGAAACCCTCGTGTTACACAGTGAGGACAAAAAACCAGCAAATCCATCCTTGGCTGGATATGTTGGAGCAACATCAATAAAAGGATGCGTAGGGACGCATGACCTTTTAGATGGGCAAAAAGAAGCAAAAGTCCTTTATAAAGCAGGAGGCATAACGCAAACGCAGCCCCAGGCTGCCCACACCACCTTGCCAGTGACTCAGCACCGAAACCGAGCCTCTCCTAGACCCGACCCGATAGCGCAGTCTCCTGTGACTCACCCCCGAAACAACAGCAGGGCTGCCAAAAGGCGAGCGGGGTGTTATGACAGAGGTACGACACACCCGCGTTCAGGGCGAGACCAGCCCACCCACTTCCTATAGGAAAGGGCAGCGATTTTAGGTTGCCACTACCGACCTGGACTGAACGCAGACCTGGGGGCGAGCAGGTCTTCATCGTTGCAGAGCACGGGCAAGATGGGGCTGCTGCAATGGCCAGCCAGGGGCTAATCAGCTGATAGTAATAAGCTAACAAGTAATTGGCTAATTAGCTAACAAGCAATTTAGAGCACTGGAGCCCCTGTCAGCTCCTTGGCTGCAGTGAGAGGGTATGCATCCAGATCCCTGTAGATTGATAGTAATGTCCTTGATCTTTTTAGCTGTGTAAATAAGTAAACAAATAAATTACACACACGCACTTTCCTTCAGAAGTGAATGGGAATTTTCCATGTACTGTCAAGGAGCAACTCTGTGTTCAAGGTTTCCTTCTGTCCACATCACCAGGACTCCTACGTAACAGAGGATCCTGCTCCAGCCTCTGCTCACCTCTCTGAACCTCTGCTGCCATTAAGCAGCTGCTAGTGCTAAGTGACTTTCTGCACCAGCAGTCTTCTCATGAGCAACACTGATTTTTCTTTCCTTAGCAACTGAAGATGCAGGGTCTGACTTCAGTCAATTGATTTTGATGGGGACCGCATCCACCCGCACAGGGAGGAATTGGATGCGCCGAGGGTGTCTCTGTCCCGGAGTGAACAAGCATACTAACAGCGAGGACGCAAAGGCAACAGACTTCAGGCTGTTGCAGGTAGCAGTAACAGTCAATCACCTGCATGAAATGGCTGTGTTACAGTAAATCCTCCCGCTCCGTGGAGTGAAACCATCCTGTTCCCGGCCTCTTTAGAGTCATAGAAGCAACTCATTTCTTGATGAAACTCAGCTGGCCTGTAGTTTCCTATGGGAACATGTTGCACCATAACTTTGTAATCTGTGATCAAAATGAAGGAACGCAACCTTGGCAAAGCGAGTGCTTTTAGATGTAAACTCCCCCAGTGCCTGCTCACTGTTCTGCACTCTTTTTCTGATTCATTAATATTTATAAACCACAAACTGCTTTTGCTGGGTGTATATTTCTCTAGTGGCTTGACCTCTCAGCCGTGACCTCAGTCCTGTTGCAAAGCTGTGGAAGAGGAGCTCCAAGAAAAGAGTCCCAGCATCACGTCCCGTGCAGGGAAGGTGACCCCTGTCCTGTGACAGTCATGCCATGCTGTGAAGTGGTTGTTTGGGCACAGTCACGTCCCACCTGATCAAGAGATGTGGAGAACTTGGCCATGGGTGTCCTACTGCCCTGTGATGGGTTTCTGGACACTTCTAATCCTAAAACACATTGGGTGCAATCAGGGGGCTCTTGCACATCACAAGCAGGGCGGCCAGTTGGGTGCCCTCTTCTCCAGCCCTTACCAGCGCTGCGGGCTTTCCTCCCCAGTGAAGGAGGAGCAAATACATTACCCACCACGGCAAACGCCAGACAAATAAACACAGGTGCTTTTCAGGCCCTGATGAGTCGGGCACATCTCTCCCCAGAGAATAATCTTCCAGAAATCGACACATAACATTGAAAGACAAATGAGAATGAAAAGGCCTCTCAAATTTAATAGCCTCCATGAATTACACCGCCTTTCGTCTATGTGGACTGTCACTCTTTCCATTAAAGAGTCACTGTCATCAGTAATCCATTTTAAGATTTATAGACTTACTGTTCCCATCTGCTTTTTTTTTTCCATGCATCTCCATGGGCCTCCAAAAGGTGGGATTCTAGCCAAAACCTCTGCCCTGCATCGGAAAATATAAACCCGTGATGGGATGGCAGGCTTTTGAATTGGATGCCAGAAAAAGTAATAATGTTGATAAGGATAGCAAGGATGATAACATAGGGAGGGGAGGCGGAGGAACAGCGACAAGGACAAGAAAGGATAAAAGATGAGCAGGAGAATATGAGAGGGATAAGTCAGCTTTTAATTGCTATTTCACAAATTCTCACTCTATAAATTCCGTAATTTCTTGAAAGAAAGAAAATAATGAGGTTACTTTTCCTCTTTGATAGTTTTTTACCTAAGAGAAAAAAACCCCACTTGCATCCTCGAAGTGAATATATTCAGATCCAAGTTTTGCATCCAGGAAGGCCACTTTACAATGCTCACAATAAAGAATATACTCAGTTGGGAGTATACTGACATTACACAGACTCTTCAAACAGCTAGAGGAATTTTTGTATAAATGAGCCTCAAGCTCCCTGCTTTGCATATTTTTATCTGATTCTAGTGCTGTTGCACAGTTCATTCTGATAGTAATTGAATACCCATATGTGGATTAATACCTCCAGCACAAAAGAATTTGAATATGTTCATGCTGCTTGAAACTAGTCTGTTTGCATGTGCAACTCGATACCGGGTAAAATTGCAAATACTTACGTGACTTAGAAATCAAAGTACTATTCAAAAGCTTCTAACTCATTCTGAGCCTGGTTTTGGAATGTGTGTGTAAGAAACAGATCTACTTATCCTCACTCCATTATTCTACGTATTACACTGACAGCAGGTAGCGTTCGAGGCAACTCTAAAAAAGTAGCATTGGACAAAATTCCTTAGGTAACCTTTCAAATCTCTGTTCCTGCTAAGTATTGCTTGGTATTTTCATACGTGTGTGTCTGTAAGGAGAACTAGGACAAATCTCTTTCTGAGTTTTGATGCTGTGTTAAAAAAAGCTGCTGTATTTGGTGAACTACCAAAGAAAATGCTTTGGTACAAATGGCTATGGTGTAAATCAACAGAAGTCTGCGGGCAACACTATCCATGTATATTGGAAATAAGGCTCTCTTCCCAAATGCAAATTTGCTTAAAGAACAGTGAACGGTGGGGAGTGAATGTGTAATGCATTCTAATTAGCTTCCTCTTAATCATAGCTATTACCACAGGCTACCGTCATATTGGAAGCAGTGTCTGTGCTGATCCTTTACAACATGCACATGTGACGGCTGTCAAAGTAATTATCAGCACAAATTTCACGTTTTATTTGTACTTTCTTTTTTATTTGTATTTTCTAGCTCCAGACAGAGACAAACTTTAGTGTGGATTAATTTTGCTGTGCTCTTGGGGGAAGGCAGAACAGTGTTAGGACTCCTGTTAAATCGATCCTACTCAAGCTCTTCAGCAAATAGGGTTACGACCCATGAATTCAAGAGCTGGCTTCCTCCGCTCTTATGTGTTACACAGGAAGGAAACCATGAAGCCAACGCTGTTAGTCTCCTCCTTGAACAAATAGTTTCCTAAATAAGTGCACTGGGCTCATTGCCTTTAACAATCTCTTGGCTGAATGTCATTAATACGCATGTATTTTTCTCCCAACAGCATTGTTCTCTTGCAAAACAGTTTCTGTACCTGGTCTTTTATGCACACCACCTTTTGCATGGCACAACAGCTATCCGAGAAATAAAATTCAGCAGAGGAGCACTGTAAATGACGGGAGTTTAGTGTATTTGCACCTCTCATGTCCCATCTTTATGACGACACTTAACAACAGTCATTTCATGGAGCAACAGCATCGTGGAGACCTTGCAAAGAGGGCTGCTCAGATGCAACCAAATTCTTACTCTCTGGGAAGTGCATGACTGTATTTTGAGCACGTTTGCATTGTTCCACAGGCTAATGACTAAGAAAATGGGAAAACACTGTAGAGCTTGCTCAACCTTCCAACGCTCCTCCTGCATCAGACGGAGGGCTCCTGCGGTGGCCTCGTCCTTCTCCTCTACCTGAAGGCAGCTGTTTGGAAGTGCATGAACTGGCAGTTAGGGCATCTTCCCAAATCCATGGATGTTGCAGATCCAAGAGGAAAGCAGACATTGTACCTGGCAGCACAGAATTTGTCTGCAGTGGCTCCAAAGGCTCTTCCCAGGACAACCAGCTCCAGCACGACCTGCTGCAATGCGAGGAGCTCCTCGCTGGCCGTCCCGTTGTGCCGGTACAGCAGTTGGACACTGTCGGTGTTCACCGCTGGACGGATCCCCAGATCCCTTGCAGAAGACGCCCACCTCCCTAGCTCCAAATGTCCCAGATCTCTGGGCAGGGCCAGTCATGCTGGAGACCCAGGGAAGAGGGAGGCACACGGGAGGCCGCAGCCTCTGCGCCCGCATGAGAGCTTGCAGAAGAGTGTCTGTGTGATCCGTTATTAAATACATGTGCAAATAAAGCCAATGACTGAAAATGCCATTTCACAGCCTCCCAGCAGCAGTCGCCATGCTGAGGGGGAGCAGCATGGCATCAGACAGTGGCAGATCCCAAAACTCATTTTTCACGCACACATCCCTCCTACTTTGAGTAGTGATTTAGAGATCAGAGGAAGGACTTGACAGTTTAATATTTAAATAATTTGTTTCATGTTTAGACCATCACGTTAATGATCTGTGTGTCACAAAAATAATCAAGTCGGGTGGAAACTCGCTCGCAATTAGCTGCGTCTCCTGTCACAGCCTACAGTATATCAGGCCCATGGCTTCTAATTTTAGTCAAATGCTTGCTTTAAAATCTCATTTACATTGTTTTCCCCCCAAAATCCTCAAATGCTAGAGTTCCCCGTGGCTCTGTATACAAATTCTCTTCCCTTCCCTCCTCCCCAGCCATGCACCCTTGCAGCTCCTCGTCCCCCCCACGATGCCCAGCTGGCTGCAATCCTCTCGCTGCTGACCCGAGAGGAAAACATCTCATTTCTGGGTGCCACGCTGAGCAAGACACCCGCTGTACCCTTCACGGCTTCTGTCCACGCACCATAAAGTATCCTACAAACACTGAAGGAGGACATTGCTATTTCAAAAATTTGGGTACCCATCAGGGAAAACAGAGGCAAAGCCATAAAATGATATACCCAGGCTGCATTTGAACTATTCGAGTGGTGAGAAAATAGCCTGACTGGTCCTGCTGCTGCTCCACAGCCCTCACTCAAAATTAGATTTAAGCCTCTTGCACTAAAATATCCTCCTCTTGCCTCTTTATTCTCCCTCTCTAATAATCTGCATTGTGCTGGTACTAATGCCAGCCAGAGACCTGTTGTGCTGGAGACTGCGCTCACAAAGCCAAGACCAGTGCCCTGAAGAGCTTTAAACCTCACTTCAATTTTGGTGCAAATTATGTAAAACAAAGCGTTCGCAGTACTGTTCAACAAGCTGGGGGACTTCTGCAGGAATTTGTACTATGTTGAAAAATTGAGTTGGACTCTTTTTCTTCCTTTAAATAAAAGCAAAACAGTAACGTTGCCGCCAACAGCAGCTTTTACCAACAGTAACCTGCATCGTTTTTACAACAGCAGAGAGTTTTTGACGGATTGTCCTGTGCGTATCAACTCTCAGCTCTGCTGCGATGGAGACCTGCGTAACAATATCCACAGCAACACGCTGCCTTGCACCTCTTCAACATCTTTATTAATGATGTACAGCCGAGCCCCTGCTGCTCGCTGGCGCTTACCACCAGATTTATGGCTAACTTCCAGGGCCTTTCCCACTACTCTTAATTTATTATAACAACGGTGTTCATACATGAGCTTTTCATGTCAGGGAGACAGCAGTGTGCTGTTAGCATTACAGCAGATGAGGTCTATTAAAACCCTACCAGTTCAGGCAGCCAAAGTCTCAGGGAAGCAAGTCTTTCCCAGCTAACAAGCTGCAAAGTTGCTTTTTAGCCCTTGTAAAGCGGTAGTTGCCTTTTTAGCCTGTGCAAAGTGTTTATCGTTTACTGACGATCATGGCTGTAAAAGAGTAGTTTGCATCTGGCCACTGACTCTTGCGAGGTGTTTCCAGGAGGGTGGCTGCAGAACTGCTGAAGTCTGAGCTAAGCCCCTTCGTCTCCCACCAAGTCACCGCAATTCAGCTCACAGAGGGTAATCTCTTTTTCCCTTTTCCCAGAGTGATTTGATTGCATCTAAACACCGCCCCCCCCTCTAGATTTCCACTTCAGCTTCTGCTTCCTGTTAAATTTTCCTGCTTTCTCTTTGTATATCTTTGACTCTTGCCCCAAACTGCATTAAAGGGCTGGTGGTTTCAAAGAGTGACGTTCCCAGGGGACCACAGACCTTCCCCACACCAGAAATGATGCAAAACCTCTAAAACTGAAGAACAAAGTCTGTCCTCTGCAGCTGCCAGAGCCTCTGCACAGCCTGATCCTACTACAGATCTAAAGAGATAAAATGGAGCGGTGTCCCTCTCCCTTGGCATCCCTGCCTGACATGCCACCTCGGACACAGAGGGGTGTCCTGGAGCAGGGGCCTCCTGGAGGAGAGACTCCCACCACTCTCCAGAAGGGCTGGAGGGAGCAAGCCGCCCTTGGTGCCAGCCCCGGGGAAGCAAAGCCCTCGCAGCTGGGGAGGGTTGGCAGCCCTGTTCTTCAGCGTCAGCGCAGCCGAAGCACGGGTTTGCAACTGGCTAGCGTGGCTTGATGGTAATTCACTCTGTCAGATGAGACTTCTGGACTGGTTCCCTCAACCAGCGTGGCCAGAGATGCTACCTGCCTCCCCAACCCGTGTTATACCCCGTGTTGTCTTACTCCAGCCAAAGCATTTATGTGAGCCCACCTCACCGCTGCCTTGTCCCACCTGGGTCAGTCCCAGGCAGTCCCAAGCTCCCCTCCGACTTACCCTGGGTGTGCGGGACAGCAGCGATAGTAAACCAGCCAAGGAAGCTCGCTCACAGACAGGGCAACAATAGCCAAAGCCCTTCATAGCTCATCTGTAATTACATTTTCCAGCTGTATCCAGAATGAAAAAGCCATACAGATTTTAATATGGTCTAATAACAGTCACTCTATGAATCTAAACTATTTAACAGTAAATGATCCTTTCCAGCAATTTTTTTTAGCCTTTCTAATAGAATTTCTTTATTAGTAATTTTTTATTAAATTTGACAAGGGGATAACAAAAGGCTGTAGAAAAGTATTCAGCTTTATTATAGTCTATAGTACTTTTCCATAAAGGTTAACATGGACTCACCATTCCTAACAATTAAATGGCAATACTTCTGCTGAGAATATTCAAACCTTGTAGTTCTGCCCTTTCAAGAACAATCCTTTGTTTTACGTTTATGCTCTACTCCACTCTTCTTCTGTGGTTTTCCCCATCAATAAGCTACATTTGCAGAAATTTAGGGATATCTTCTCTTCCCTCCCCACGTGCTACTGGATATGCTATAGTAAAATACAAAATAAAATCTACTGATGAAGACAATTGTAAAGCTGTCAACATATTTTGTTCCCTAACTGTATATCCAAATCATCTCAAAAGTAGTCTTCTCTTGGAGTTGATAAACCATTTAATGTAGTATTCTGGTGACAGACAAGCTGGCATTTGCTGCAAGCATTTTTATGATTCAGTAGTTTTCAGAGAGACTAGAAAACTAAGCAGCAGATTTACACTGTAACAAAATAAAAGCATAGATCTCATCTGCCTGATGAATGACTAAAGCGGCTTTCATCTGCGGATTTTCAGCTAGTTTGCCTGAAGGTGGAGAACTTATTGTTTCGGACATGGTAACGGTACCCTCGGGCTATAATCCAATGGCATGTGTTGAAGACTGTGCACACGCAGGGGGCGGAGAGACTGCTCACTCTGGGGCAGTTTCCATCTAAGCAAAACATGCACGTGCCATAAATTGGAAAGAAAAAGGAGACTCACAGAAAAAAGAAATGCTATATGCGTGTATATGGGCTCACAAGCACGTACGCACCTGCAGCCGCGCCTGGCTGTTTGCTCTGCTCAGGCAGTTGGCTCCTTGGTAAGGGTACCACAGCAGATGGGTTTTTTCAGAAAGAACTGAATGCCAGGACAACCGCAGCTGAAAGGCCATTAAATACATTAAATTTGGCACCAACAGGCAAGCAGATACAGTATTACTGGCTGCCTTATTCCTTAGCAAACAGATATTAGACAACGTCTTCTGCTCTGCCAAACAGTGAGTCAGCGGCTGAGATGAGGGGAGCGTGCTGGCCTCTCGACTTCCACTCTCCACATCTGATCAGTGGTCACCCCAGCAAAGGCCAGCTCCATGGGCCCACCTCAGCAGCTAACGCTCAAGCTGTGTTCCACCTGGGAGCGCAAGCAGGTCAGGTTTCACCCATGCATTTCAAGAGGAGACAACTGCATGGGTGCCCGTCTCTTGGCACCAAGGGCCACATTCAGCCCACCTTCCACTGAGGGTTGGCCAGGCTGTTCTGAGCTGAAATGACCTGGGTGGTGTGAAACCGATAGAAAATTCACACTGTCCCAGCATCCTCTCATTCTGCCTCTCCATCACCTCTAATCTTTCATCCCCTTCTGCTAGGACTTCGCCCGTACCCTACCAAAAACCCCCAAAGTGAGTTCCTCTCCCCACAAAGCAAATGGCCGTGAGGACATGAGGCACTGTCAGATCTGAGCCCGTGAACTGCACGCAGCGTCTTCAGAGCCCAGTGGGAATACTGGAGAAAACCAGTGATCGCTTTTTCTACGCACGGACATTTTGGTGCTTTCCATATGACTTTTAAACCACAAGTAATGCCAGCTTCCAAAAATTTGTCCTGTATTTGAACCTTGCTCACAGTCATCCACTTGCTCAGCTGTGAACATGATTTTAACAAAGCCATTTCAAACTCTCAGTTAATTTGTTTCTGAGGCCTTTCTCTCTCAGAGTGTGTAATTAAACTAAAAGAGCCTGGAAAAGCCCCTTACAGTAAATAATTTACAAATTCCTCCCTGGGGACATTTTTTAATTATAACTCCACTGGTCAGATCTTACCGAATACTCCAAGATAGCATTCCCTGCTGAGATCCTGAAATATAATTAACTTATTCCTTTGGTAATGGTATTTTTCCTTAGCCAATCCATTTCTTCTGCAGAGCAGGCAGATTTGTTTATAAACAAAGGAGCGATTGATAGACGCTTTGTCATGAGAACAGCAATAATGGCATTTACAGCAACAGACGGGGGCACGTCCATTTGAGGAAAGATGATACTGTTTTGAAGCAATTTTTATAAATCCTACCCTGACAATTCAGTATGGAGAGATACACGAGAGCAACCAGCCTCGATTCCTCTCCTTCTTGGCCGCCTGCCTTGCTCCCCAAGTGCCATTTTATGCATAACAAACGTAAATAATTCTGAGGCACCTACCAACCCCCTGACCTTTGTGCTTGGGAAACACTGCTATATGCTATCAAACTGACAGTGATTTCATGTTACGTGGCAAAAAAGAAAAACCCTGAGCGACAGCAGCAAGGTTGGGGTTGTCAAATGAAAGCTGTCACATTTATTTAGCTCCGTGATTCTCAAGACAATATACATAAATATTATTTTACTATCCCCACCAGCCAAATATTCCGAGCTATCTGCATCAGCCAGGGTCCTGCGGTTCCCCTCGCCTGGCCGATGAGCCTGTGATGATCTTCTCCTGACCCAGGAGAGGCTGGCAAGAAATCTTGTTCCCAATGATACAGTGCATTAAATAGTTTCCTCATCCTTTCCCACTGCAGCTGTAGCCAAAAGGGGGGTTTGGAGTGAAAGAGGGAGAGAACGGCTCCATGATGTATTGAAATGTGATCTGAGAGATCCGAAGTTTGGGGTCACTCATTGTCTCAAGACCCGAAAGCCTTCAAAGCACGCTTGCTTTTCCTACACTGATTAGTTCCAGCAGCTCCACTGAGCCCACAAGGACAAAGCTTGGCACCTATCTGCGGCTGTGCTGGACGGCGGCCTGTGTTTTGCATCCAAACTCTTGCTTTTTACCTTTCCCCCCCCATTTCGAACTCCCACGCAACAAAACGTATGACCAAGTCCTTGTCTCTCTCTACGCCCTTTGGTTCCATACCGTTGTTAGTGCTGGCCCTGAAGTCTTCATCCCATGTTGGCTTTTTTGTACAAAGCTGTTCACCTCGTATCACCTGTAGTGGAGTATGTGAGAGTCCAGCTAGCCCTTATTCTAGTGAATAAATCACAGCTCAGACAGCAAGATCAAAAGCTAATCCAAAAGGGCCATAAAAATTTGTGAATAAACTCGTATCTAACTGGGATAATAATAATAATAATAATATTAATAATAATAATAAAAAAACCCTCATATAAAGAATGTCTCAGAAAAGGAAAGGCACAAGGCACAGAGGCTTTGGATAAAATGTTTGCTTTCATGGTAGCCTTCTAATTTATGCAGCACAAGGCATCCTAATAAAGCACAGCTCAAAAAAACAACCTTCAGCTTTAAAACCAAACCTCACGGCTTTCCCTCAGCTTGAACACAGCAGCAAGAGGTCATTAGCCTCTGATTATGTTCTGTTCTGCTGACACGGCCTCTTAATTTTGTGCCTAAAGTAGACCTGGAGCCACGCTATTGCAGTCGTCAGGCTTAGTGAGACACTAACCAAAAACATGTAAACATGTCTAAGGGTCCCAGGTAAAGCTGCGTGGTGAAACCTTGAGGCAGGTCACCGCCAAAAGCTCCCACTGGTTTTGGTGGGGTGGAAGCACGTAGCTTGTTTAATAGAGCTGGACTTCTACACATTTAAAACATCTATCAGATTTGGGATCCAGGTTTCCACTGTGAAAAATACTGGCTTCAGCGTAGCTTTGCTGCTGCCCACATCAGGCCGTGCCATACGGCACCGTGCTGAGCCCCATGTGATCAGTGAACTCCGACAGCCTTGCGGACAAACCTAGAAACGTGTCTGCCACATGCAACGCCTCCCCCAGCTTTGTCTTTTTTTGTCACTCTCCATACGCCAACAGAAGTTCAGAAATGAAGAAGAGAATAAAATACCGCCAGGACAGACACTGGGGGAAAAAAAGGGTCCAATTTTCTCATCACAGTTATTCCTCTAAGGTCTTCAATGCCAAGAGTCCGTCTCCCTCCCATCAGGCCATGCGGCTGGCAGCAGCGCAGAGCTGCGAGGAGCTGGAGGACGCTCCGCCGCACGCAGCACCCACACCATCATCTCAGCTGCTCGCACAACCCCGCGCGGTACATGGACACATCTTAGTCTGCGTCTTTCATCTGATGGCATGAAACAGTTTGACAAAGAACGGATGGAAGCCCGCGTCCGATCACCATCGTCGTACTAAATAGCCCATACTGCAGACTGCTACCAGCCATCTTGTGCAGGTTGCAGCTCTTCTCTACAGACTGGTGGGAAGCCCAGCAGGCCAACACTGAAGGTATCTTCACCCCAGCCAGATGGACCTTTGTTAACACAGGATGGAGAAGCACCTCGGAGCACAGGCCAGAGAGATTTGAGTTGCTACGCTTACGTTTACCCCAGAGCTAGAGGGTTTAATTAGTTATTATACTGGCAAAATGGAAACAAAACTGAATATAAACATTCTGAGATTAAAAGGTTCATAGGTACTGTAGGCATGGTTTTGTTCACAAAAACAGTTCTCATTGAGGAATTCGTAAGGTCATTCTGCTCCACAGCTGGTCCTTTTGAATTCAAGGATTTTTTTAACAATGACACAGAGTAGTTTGGTGAAAATAAGCACACTGACCTACTGATGCAGGGAGGAGTTAAACATGCGTAGAGAAAGTGAAGTTGCTTTGAAAAAGGAACACAAAATTTTGACAGTTGATTGGAAATAGTGTCCTATTGCTATGAAGACAGTGTGCAGAGGAAAACTCACTGCCTTCTTTCTGATTTCCAGGATGGTCTGGAGAACTGGAGAACAACCAACCTTACACCCAAAAACCTACTCAGTCCATAAAACCTGTTCTGTAATTCTTAGCATCTCTTTATCCTTTAACATAGTATGCAAACTTCACACAATATTTTGGGACATTACGAATGGCCCATGTACAAAATTATAGAACTTAAAATAATTTTGAATATTATTTTACACAAAAAAGAGCTGTTTTTCTCCAGCTGGAGAACTCAATGACTGCATTTTAGACTACATTACAATCTTGTATTCACATAAATGAAAGAACCAGACACCAAAGCTACGGACGCAAATCTTTTTTTATTAACAGATACTCCTTTTATTTTAAGACAACTTCAAGGAGCCAAGTAAACAGCAAAATTATTGTATACTCTAAGATCAATTAAGGCCTTTGTCCAATCACATTTTTTCCCAGCTTACTACAGGACTTATCCAGCATTTTCTTGTTTTGCTCATGGATGCACATAATATTTAAGTACTAAGAACTTTTACCATAACAAGTCTCTAATTCCAGAATGGATCAAGAACTGCATTAGTAGACAGTTCATTGGAATAATAAAACTGTTAAATATCAAGTAGCTCGTTCCGCAAAAGTATGATGATAAGAAATGGTCCTTGCTGTAACAGCCATACATTCTTGCTTCTATTGATTCTAGGATAAGAATTCACACAGATATTTGCTAATCAGAAGCAAATCAATGCAATCTTCACTACTATTACCACATTTACACTGTTTTTTTTCCTTTTCATTCAAACACAAGTAGTGTATTTTATTGCTCCCGAAGTCATATATGACGATTAAAAAGTCATGATTGATGGATCTGACGTCTTTGGTTGGTCACTCTGAAGGTGGGTTGGCATCAAGATACTTTCAGCAGTCTTCATAGAGGATTTCATCTACTTGGACATCATTTTCTGCCACAGGTACTGATTCACAGATCTGTTCCCTAAAAGCCAAGGCGATCGTGTAAGGCTTTCCACTGGGATGTTTCATACACCTTTCAAGATATGTATCATAATATCCTTTCCCTCTTCCCAATCTGTTGCCTTTTTTGTCAAACCCAAGGCCTGGCATGAAGATAAGGTCAAGACCCCCTGTAGAAAAATGAAATAAACATTAGTGGATGCACTGTGGATTTCCGGATTGCTTGGCTACATCCACATAACTTCAGACGCATGCAAAAACGCAAGCTTTGTGTTTTGCAAAATGCTTCCCTGTCTTTGATCAGATGAAAAATACTTTGAATACTAAACCTGTAAATTTACATTTTCATCTTATCAATTGCATACTAGATCAGCCTCAAAATAATTAGACCTTGAAAAGCTAGAAGGAAAAAAGCTATCTTATAACAGATTTATTTTATCATTTTAACCCCACACTTCCAAATACTAATGATTATGACTCTAAATCCAGGCAAAGATTGAACTCGGAGAAATTAAATGCAGGAGGAATCAGAAAATCAAATGAACTTCAACATCAGACACAAAAATAGAAAAGGAAAAACGAATAAAAAGAAGACACATAATAGAGAGAGAGAGAACATCTTCTTGACACAACTGTAAGATGCCATGAACCTTCACTCAGCCTCCCAAAACCAAAGAGCCTTGAATACAATATATTCTGAAAGTGGGTATTTGCCCTCTTACACCAAGATCAAGATTTGAAGGCTTGTCTCTTTGTGATGTCAGGTTCCTCTTCTCCCCAAGGACTTTCTTCCTGAGCCTCCAGCAATTTTCACTGTGTCTCCAGCAGCACACACAGGCTTTCAGCTTGCCTGCCCTGAATATCCCTTATTCTGGAGGGACGTATGGACTCCCCAAGACTCAGAACTGAGATTGCCCTTGACTGGAATTCAAAATTAGTTAAAAAACTGAAACAAGCTGCATAAACTGCCAATCATCTGGACAAAAGAGACCCAACCGGCTGGTGAAACCCTGACAAAAGAGCCCACCAACCAGCTCCTGATAAAAAGGGAAGGTCAGCTATGCCCTTTTTCTTGCTTTGTTTGTACTCTGTGAACGGATGTGGAGCAGCATCACGCCAGGTAGTCAACTACAATTTACACTTGGCTGCCCACTTGTTCCGGGAGTTGATTCACATCGCTGCCAGGCAGGCAAAGGAGACCGGCTGCCACGCTGAGTGACGGCCGGCCGCGGAGCCAGCCAGTGTGCAGATTCCCATCACTTACGCGAGGCTGGTTCGTTTAGTGTGAGAAGTCTTGCAAGGACATCCTCTAAACAAATGAGCTTGGCTGGCCTGGAACTGACTGCTGAACCCAGGAACATCCCACTTACTGGTTTCACAACGCAAAGAAAGTCTTTCATTACTGTAGCAGACAGACACTTAAGGAGAGAGGGCAGGAACAGCAGCGGAAAGACAGCGCAGACCAAAACACAGCTGACACGAGTCTGGAAAGAAAGCAAATACTGCGTCTCAGCCCACTGCTTCTTCCTTCTTACAGGACCGGTACCCAGCCTTGAGCAGCGTTTCTACAGATAGCTTCTGCTCCTTCACCTGGTCTAGCATGTGTCACGTATTTTTCTGCTTTTCCTACGGCCAGAACTACTCTCTCCTGGCATTTTGGATTGAACTGTTCTCACTACATTTTGCTGAGGAATGATGCCCACCATTCAAGGAGATGTGTGGGAGCATGTACTGGAAGAGCCAGAGCTAAGCAGGGTTTTTCAGTTTCCAGGGAATCCCATCCGAGATCACGTATCAACTCCAAACTCAGCCTGGAAGAGCATGTTGAAAGTTCACATAAGATCAACTCATTTGCATGCACGTTCCAGGTTCCTGGAGATTTCCTTCCACTGTTCATCATTCAGAAAAGAGCCATGAATGTGAACACCCAGCCATCATGACCTGATGACTTAATTAGAACACAAATGTAAAATATGCAAGACAATGCAGTGTGAGATGCTTAGAGAAGATCAGTCCTGCAAATCTGGTATCATACAGTTAAAAAACATGTTTTTTTTTAAAGGAGTCAGGCAAGTAAGAGGCGGGAATTAGCCAAAGGGCAGACCACAGAACATTACTGATTGAAATAAATGGGAGTCTGGGTGTTTTACCACGCTGTAGTCAACTTTTGACTCATAGGACAGACAAATGGCAAATGGCAAGCAAAGAGCAAAAGAGGCACGAAAGCAGAAGCATGGGCTCACCTGAAAAGAGATGCCTGTTTTACGGTATCATCATGTACATCATGTTGGACGTATCACGCCACATCTCCTCAGTTTGCAAGTAAAAACACGCATTTGCCAATTGTCAGACCTATGGACTAGGACCTAGAAAGCAGCTGATCTTCTCCCCGTTAGTGTGGTCACTAATAGACTCTGCAGGTCAAATCCTCCCCCAGTTACTCGTGTACTCACTACTTCTCCTCTCCGTGATGTGCCTGACATCGTCTTTGCACAGGTATTGAGGTGGTCCAGAAACCACTGCGTACCAAACACTAACGATGCACCGAAAGAAACACACTCTGCCTTACACATTTTTTCAGCTGTCCTCACTTCATGTGACTTCCATGGCAAAAAGCAGGAAACATTTGCAGTCACTACCGTGGACAGGTACGAACACACACAAGGGGCAAACCTGCAGAGCAAAAAGGTGCCTTTTTCTCCTTACATCTGTATTACAGACAAGAAGATGACAAGTCAGGGGAAGCACGAAGGAAAGAGGGAATTGGCAGGAACCGTGCAGTTTAACTGATAGCACAGGGCACACTCGAGTGAATTTAGATGTATTAAAGCACCGTGTTTTCTTCTCGGTACTCTGGAGAAACAGAGTCTGTTTTAATGCGTCAGTTCCTCTACAATCATGGATTTTTTTATGCTGAATAACTCAAAAAAGCTTGTGCAAATCTCAGTATGAAAAATGATGCTGTAAATACTTTAATAGTTACCCTTATATTTTTCTTCCACTGGAGCACTGCAATAATGAATCCTCTGACACACAACACACTGTCCAATATCCACGCAACCCACACTGCACAAGATTTAAGTAAAACGCCAAGCAAGACTTTCAGGAGAAAAAAGACCCAGCTACCCCGTAAGGAGCCTGAAGGCAGTTCAAGCAGCATTAGCCCCAAAACCTACCCCGGGAGCTATGAACAGCAGAGTGCTGCACGGAGAAAACGCTTCCCCACCATGTAACTTGGGGAGCAACAAAACCTCTTGTGGTGCCTGCGGCAGCGCGGGGGAAGAGCTGTCAGAGGATGAGAGGTGACACACAGATGGGACCAAGATTGCAGACAGATGAGACCAAGATTGCAGACACGTAAGATTACTATCAGCAGTGAGCGTACATCAACAGGATGGCAAGTGAGGGTAGGAATGTCTTACCCCTCTTGGCACAGGGCCCCAATGCTCCCAGGCCGTTCCAGTCCTGCTGGACCACTGGTTGCCACTCAGGATGCCCACAGGCTTGCTCTTTTCCTACATCCTACTCCCTCTGCTCCCAAAGACCGCTCTGGGAAATGGCATCCTTGTCCCCGAGAAGACAGAGCAAGTACTCGCGCATCAAACACGCATTGGTTTTTAGTGCCTCCTAAGAGAGGTCTCACGTTCACCACCTACTTCTGTCCCTCTCCTTGTAACATCCCATGTCCCTGATGTGTCTGTAGTCGTTACCTGGTGGTTCTTGGATCCCCGAGGGTCCTGTGACTACATGCCAGGAGCCCCGGAAAGCACACCCACAGTCAGGAGGCTTTTGCTACAGGTAATCCATGTTTCTCCTGCAATATTTACATGTGGTCTGCAAACTGCTAAAGGCTAAGAACACCATCTAAAGCAACAATGTATTGCTCCAGTTTCTACGCAGAGAATATCAATGTTTCTTACACACTTTAATTAAGCTACTGGGTATCCCAATAAGGCTGGCAATTGTGACGATAGTCACCTAATACTTGCTATATCTATGACATGAGCTCTTGTGGCCACAGGTCCTTCAACTGTGTAGCACCGCACGTGAAATAATATACCCTGACTTCTCTATCAGTGTGGGCATACAGCCATGCTGACACGGCCACACAGGTTTCATTTGAACTGCTCAATACAGCAGGGCCAGAAAACAAACTGATTTACAGGATCACAGGTGGGCAACACTGTTTCGTTGCCAGCGCAGCGCCTGGCACTGCCGGTCCAAGGGACACTCACGCCAGCTCCAGGGCACAGGATTCCCACCGGCAACAAGGACAGAAGAGTACAGGTCTGGCTCCTTCCACCCTGTGCGGTCCTCCGACACCAACAGAACTGGTTCTGCTCCTCGAGACACAGCCACAGGCCTTCCTGCCACATGCCGGAATATGCAACACAAACCCTCAGACTGATGCTATGAACATACTGCTGTGATGGTCTGCTGCAAGGTGTCATATTATTAAAGGTACTACAAACTGGGGAAAAGATAAAAAAAACAGTATTGCCTTAGGGCCACAGAGACATCATCTGAGACCAAAAAAGAAGAGACCAGCCACGTTCTGTGTAGTGCGGACAGGACTAGTCTGCGCTGCTTAGCCCCGAGTTATTTAGCAGCGCAGATACAGTCATAACTTCAGAACCTGCCGTGTGGGTGTGCAGGCACACTCTGCTGGCACTGACTCGCATACATCTATGCAGACATACCTTATGTCACAGGGAAGTGAAATGACTTGCCCGGGGACTCAGGAAACGTGTGGCAAAACTACATGCAATAGGCAGGTGTGCAAGCTGCGCGTCCCCTCATTTAACCAGCAGACCAAAACATTCGCATCCCCTCTCTGGTGTTTTAAATAGGAATACACGGTTTCGCTTCCTCTAGGCAGCTTTGGTGCATCTCCTCAGTTCGGCAGCGCATTTCTCATTACCCTTCATGATGGTATCGGGTTTGCTTTGTCCCCCAGGGAAGGATTTTCTCCTTGCACCTCATTACCTCTCTTCTCCTTAATCTGATGTTCCTATTTGAAATGGCATTTTCAGAAGTGTTCTTGACAATGGTTAATTATAGAAGAGTCCATCAAACTGCACAGATACAGGTCATGTCAAGACTGCCAGGAACTTGTCCTGCTGTCAGAAACAGTGGCCAGCATGGCCCCTCTGCTCCCAGGACTGCAGAACTCCACCAGCCTGCTGCCACCCCCCACGTGGGGTCACTCCTCTCCCTCTGTGCAGTCAGACGCTCCTCATGGAAGATGAAACCGAAATACTCTGTCATCGCACCCTCTCATCCCTCGCCACCACTTGCTTTGTGGAGACAGTAAAGCGCCTGGGGCCCATCAAAGAGGGAGCCAGGACCCTTTTGATCCTCGCCTCCAAAGCACTCACAAGAGGAGGGGCAGAGGCCGAGCTGCAGCAGCTCCTGTGTCCCTGTAAAGAACGGCAACGTGCTCATAAAAACCATGCTCGCAGCACAGACGCCTGCTGAGCTCAAGCCTACAAGAGGTCGACAGCGATCACCTCTGCATGCTCCCGCCGCTGCTCCCCACAGCAGCGGCTGTGCAGTCTTCTCCTGGCAGCACGGGAGCTCGGGCACCGCTGGCTCCATCCCCACGAGGACGGCTTGATCCTCCCAGCCCTGCACCTTGGGCAAGAACACGCTCTGCAGCGTTGGGTTTTCCATGTACAGCTCGCTCTGCGCCGCGAGTCGGGGACTGGCCCTGCTTTGCTGGGATGGAAATGATCACATAAGGCGCAGGACCAGATGAACCAGGACCAGAACAACGTTCTGTTTAGAGGAAAGCAGTGTTGGTGGTGTTATGAACGCCACAAACAATGTCAGATCAGTCTATGCACATCCTCTGTGGAGCTGACGAGTATCTGAAAGCTGGTCATTTAGAAGGAATGAAAGCTTACTTCGGTCCTTTTCTGATCTAGCAAGGACCACAATGGAGAAAAAACCAAAATCCTTCTGCAGGAAAACCTTACCTTTCTGAATGAAAAGGGTGCAGTAACCATCTGCTGCCTCTGCATCTGCTACCCCGGCACAGGGGAAAAAATTAACTCCATCATTTGAGCCTAACACTTGAAGTATCATTCTCGGCGACATGCAGGGTATGAGCCAGGAAGCTGGAGTAACTCAAAAAATTCTAATTAATGGCAGAGTTGTTACTGTACCTTTAATTACTGTCAGCATCAGCACAGTTGGGCCCCTTGGGTAGGTGTTAGCCTCTCAACATACACTTTATAGGGCACAGATCATCATCTTGTTCTGTATCTACGCAGCACCTAACACTGTGGTCTGGGGTAATCACCAGACCTCAGGGAAAACAACTCCACAGAAGTAAATATTTCAGTTACGCTGCAGCAAAACAAACCCCTTCCCCTTTATGACTAGCGCTGAGCCGTCTCCCTAGAATGCCATGGGTGCCCCTCGCACCGCTCCTGAGGTTGCTAAGAGCTTGGCATTTCCTTCCAGACAAAAATTTTCTGCCCTTTGGAAAAAACCTGACCTTGGTTTCGAGCGCAGCATCTCTGCTATTACGTGCTTGCCTTGGTACAAAGTCAAAAAGGGAAATGCCAGATCTGTTCACTGCAGGCCTAGCCCACACCCTGCCGAGGTGCCTGGCTGCTGGAAGGGCTGGGATTGCTTCCAGAGGAAACCAACTCCTTAGCTCCACGAAGCCCCGGGGAAGCCAGATACTGTTATATCCCCAATCAAATGAGCAAGGAGCAAAAACACCACCCCTTGCTGAAACTGCTCAGCATTTGAGAAAAAGTCATTCATCGAAAACCAATGATGCTGCCTTCTTCCAGTAACACAGGGGATGGCAGACACAAACAGCTACTTTGGCTTAACTTTGCCCCAGCCAGTCTGCTAAAACGTAAATAGAATCCCTTGAACAGCAAGGAAACTCTTCTCTGGGAACTCCTGCTTGCTCTCATGATATAGCCTTTGAAAGTCAGCATCAGAAGCTCAGCATGAATCCTCATCTCCTTGGAAACCTAAGTTACAATGCAAAGGATCAGATCCTCAGTTACCGTAAAGCAACGTTGCCCCACTGACTCCCCTCTGCACTGACCTTGGGAACTACACGGAAAATATCCCGAGTTATTGACATGAGTTTCAGAAAAATCAATTCTTTTCTCTTGTAAATATTTGTTGTTGGTTGTTCATAAACAGCTCTCCTCTAGCGCTTTTCTACAGTGCTCACTCTGCAGTCTCCTTATGATCCCAGTTACCTAATAGGACTAAAAGTTGTGTTTCATATTAGATTGAAAACCCAGCTCATTTTAAACCACAGCCAGTAGCTTTTCCTCCAGGTGCTTCCCCTGTGTGCGCACCTTGAAGCACGCACTACCACATCACTTCAGTAGGACTCACTGTTTTCCAACTATTCATAGACACCTGTTGCTTTGGAAGAAATACCAGAGAGATGCTTGCTTTTTACCCAGCATGCACTAGCCAGGCACAGGAATCAAAAATCAAAGTATCGCATCCAAATTCCACCGCCTCCATCCACGCTATCCTGCCATGGGGCACACCGCGAGGCTAATGCTCACCTCATCCAGGGAGAATTGCTTTTAGCACCAGGGGCAATCACTTGCTTTATTTTCATTCCTATTTGTGGATGGGAATTGCAAGCACCGGGAAGGTTTTGTGTCCTTTTGTCTTCTAAAAATCTTTTTACCCTCACCCATGCACACCCCTAACCCACCCAACCGCCCTCTTACATCCACACAGACGCCAAGCAGGCTGTCTGCTCTGCAGTCCACGCGCCCCAGGTAATTGGTCCACTAGCACGACTGAGACAGATTCTGTTATTACTTCAGTAAAATATTTTGCAGAAAACAGAATCATCAGCAGAATCTACAAACAAGCACCGAGCAACTCAGCGTTTATCTGTCTACTCATCCATGTCAGTGCTTTGTGTCAGCATGAAACATTCGTCTCCACAGCTCACACCTGCCCTCCTGAACTACAGCATAATAAAAGATTTATACTTCTCCCTGAGAAGCTACATGATAGCCATCAATCACACACGTTTAAAACAACCGACTGGCAGCCACTCTCCCATTATTAAACCTGCAAAACACACTAATAAAGCCATTTGATCAGCTCCTGCACTACTAAGCTGAGATCAAGCAAACACCCTCCTATTCTGAATTCATTTAAAACAAAATCTTCTAAATTTAGTGCCAACGCGTTGAAAGGTTAAGTGCACTGCACAGCATCGGCTGTACCACATCAGTCCTGCGCAAGCAAACCTACCCTGCTCCACAAATAAAGATCCCTTCATGTGTCATCAGGGAAGCTACTATATAAGGCTAAGAGCCGTGTTCAAATTCTATCTGGTTTCACCCTGTGGGAAGACTGTGCGAGGCTATAACCATCACACTCATTTCCCCTGAGGTTTAATCTACAGTCAGCTGAGGTCTAGTGTCTCATTTTCAGAATCTGCCAAATGTACCTAAAAGAAAATTTGAACAAGTACTTCGTATTTCACTATTATTCATCAAGTCTGCGTAAGCCCCGTAAATAAACCATAATCACTCTACGCCACCTACAAAAAAGTCTCGTTTTGCAAATTCAGAGTAAAGGCAGTAATTGCTTAGAAATGTTTTAGTTGTCAGTCTGTGAAAAATGATTTACCTGCTCCTGGTATTCAGATACATGAGCAAAGTTAGAACAGTTTGATTGGGAAAACACACACAACGAAAAATGTTTGGTTCAAAGGCTTGCACCTTCATTCTCCTGTGATTTTAAACCACCAGAATACTCTGAAACCAGACACACCAAGGAGCAATTCCAAAGACAGGAGAAACGGCACTTGAGCCACTTTACAGCACATCACCACATCTTGTTAAACCAGCAAAGTTTGACCGCAAATCTGCTTCTTTAGAGAAACTCACGAGGCATTGGTGCTGGAACTCTTTCTGTTGGGATTGCCAAAACACTGCTGCAGTCTAAAACACTTGGATCTTTCTGTATCTTTGTGTGTTTTTATGTGAAATTCTTTAAGATCTTATCAGCTACACCTCCCATAGTGTTTAGCTAAGCGTTTATTTAGATAGTTCCACTTCATACATCTGCATGTGCACTACTTCATTTCTTCACGCTTGGTCCTCTTTTTCATGCTGCTGTGTGGATATTTTTACATCAAAATATGACAGAAGTGAATCATTTGGGGATTTTTTTCAATACATCATGTGTCACTATCAATATTTCCAATGGCCTTTGACTCACTCAGCAGATAACCTATCGTAAAATTCGCAGAATTGCTTGTGAAATATAAACGGTTAAGACATCAGCTTCTTCACCAGTGCACAAACCTGACTCCTGTAAGGAGTTACACCACTTGAAGGGAACATTCAGCATGCTTACGGGCAGGATTTACTGAACGTGTGGAGTCAGCTGGTTTGGTGGTGATGGCACCTTCACTGTTAGTGTCAAACGTGTTAACATCACAACTGCTGAGAAATCCTGCTTCTTCCATCACAAGATTTTCTTTTCTCTTTTTAAGCTTGCACAGCTTAAAAAACGATGGTCCCTGGAATCTTCTACCTCCATCACTCCAACCCCTGATTTTTGGAGACATGAGGCTGGAGCACTTGCTCTCCTGTGTGTGTGACAACACTGCCTGGATAAGATTTTAATTACAGGAAAACAGCCTAAATGACACCAGTTCTCCACGGTAAATCTATGGAATGCTGACACCTGCCGGCAAAGGGCTTCATGTCACTCCCGGACAGGAATTTGCCCTCCATCTGTGCCCCCAAATCTGATTCCCATCTCACATGCACAAAAGCCAGCACAAGCAGGAACTGAGTCCAGTTACGATGCCAAACATGAAGACCAAGAGCTATCCTTACACCGTGAAACAGCACCATGAGTCTCCTGCTCCCTGAAAGCCAGCGGCGCTCGGCCAGGTCCAAGGAATTTCCCACTCTACAGGGGAAACGACATTGTATTTGGAATCTCAGCAAAAACAGTGGGGATTAACTGTGCCAACAAGACAAATCTTTGGTAGCCGGGAAAGTGCTGACCTGATTTAATAGCTGACTAAACTGGCAGAAAACCATTCCTAGGAAAAAGGAAGAAAAAAAAGTAGTCATTTTCTGCCAGATTCATGAGCTGAATCTGCTCAGCAGTGAGTACTGGAGATGGAACCGGGATTGGGAGGACGAGGGGAGCACAGGCCTAGAAGCAAGAAAAAGGCAGCAGGACCATGCCTTCTGGCATCAGCTGGCTGCTCGCAGGGCTCAGCTGTCTCACCAATCCCCATCACCCCATACAGGTGGGCAACAGGAAAAAACTTCCTCTCCTGTTCTCCACATTGTCCCAATCATGCGTATAAAGGTGCCGAGAGGAGCTTGGTGCTGGCTCTTGCTTTCCAAAAATGAAAATAAGGTGATACAAAAATGTCTGTTTGGATTAGTTTCTGCATCCAGAGACACCTGCACGTTTGCATTTCCCCTGTACAGGTTTGCTGTGCAGACTCACGCCACACTCCAGAAAAGAACCTAACCTCTCACTCGCGTTTGAGAGACTCCTGTCTCTAGGAAACAGTATGAAGAAAATGACAATGCTACTGTTCACATTCACTGCAGCAAACTCAGCCCTCTTTGAAACAAAACACTGGAGAGTCACTTGCAGTGAATGTAAAGCCCTCGCCTATGTCGCTTTCACTTCTCTTTAAACTTTAATTGATTACAGCAGAAGTAATCTATTTAGTTGCTTTGCTGAGTGCAAGGAGAATGTTTTCTGCAGATGGCAGACATGGATGTGACACTTAAGATGATTACAAGGAAAAGCACTCTTTTAAAGTCTTAGTGAACTTTATGAAAGCAAAAAGCTGTGGTGCTCCCAAGCTCTCAGCCCACCAGGTTCACTGCAGGATGCCCTGGCACAGGTGGGATTAAAATTAAGCCACACTGTTCATGGCTTAGTCTGCACCACGGAAATTCAGGACATAAGGACACCAAAGGGCATTACAAAGCGATGCCACATAAACACATCCACTTTTGCATTTCAGAGCATTTTTCAAAGCCTTTCAAAGAAAAAGGCTCTTTGTAATCATGCCATACCTGTTTCTGAACAGAAGCACTGGGAGAAGCTCAGCTACAAGTCTCTGCACTCACCTAGCAAATTGGGTGCTGACTGTTATCAAGCTGTTTCAGAGAGCCGTGGAAGCTGGTGCAGACATCAAGGGGAAGGGCAGGCACCGGCTGCAGGGCTGAGCAGTCCCAGCGCCGGGGATGCAGACCCACATCTTTCAACTGAAGACTAGGATGCAGGAAAACCCTAAGGGAAACAGTTGCTAGCACAGCTGGATCCAACACCTGACATATTTTATTTCTAAGTGAGCATTTTCCTAGCTGTACTTGTTATGGAACATGCCAGACAGAAATGTAAAACTATTTTATGGATCTTTAATACTGGAAAAGGCATTTTTGTAATGATGTGTCATTGTGGGATGTCTGTGTGGAAACCAGTAAAAGAGATCTGCCCAGTGAGCTGATTTGAAAAGCAGTGTTATGGTAAGAATTAACGTCTACAGTGTCACTACATATATGTCACAGTATTTCTTTACCTGTGCACAAAATTTTCTCTCGGGCATCTTTTCTCCGAAATAACATCAGAGAGATTGCAAAGATTGAAAGAGCAATGGCTGGAACTCTAACAGATCTAGAAAAGCTCCTATATGTGAATAAGAAAATGGACAAAGTTTGACAGAAAAAAAAATACAATAGATATAGTAAGGTTTAACTAAACAATGAACAATAAAAAGCAAATAAATGAAACATACTTCTTATCATAGAAGAATGAGGTCTCACTTGACTTGAAAGCAGTAAATTTAAAATGAATACAAGGAACATATTTCACACAGCACAGGAACATAATATAATATTAACATAATATGGAACGTAATATTTCACATTACAACTAACTAACCAGTACAGCTCACAGCTGTCAGAAGGCAGCGGAGCCAAGGGCTTAATACAAATAAAATCAGTTGCTTAGAGGAACGCTTCGAATGCCCACAGGTAAAGAAAAACCACAGCCTGTTTGTAAGGGGACAAGCCGGGGACTGCAGCTGCAGAGGTAGGAAGAAATTTCATTTTTTGCTCCACAGCTAAAAGTTGTGAGATTTCCTGACTCTGGTAACAAACACACGATGCTGGATTGCACGTCCAGTGCTCTGATGCTGCACCATGTGAGGGGAAGCGTCCTCACTCCGCAAGAAGACTCATCACCAGAATGTTAACGCTTCACTTGCACTGAATTTCTTCTCCTTATGCATATCACAATACTATGGCTCATTGTCTCCAAGCAGAAGTTCATTCCAAACTTTAAATCATTTCATTAAAAAATAAATTACATTAAGAGCTAAGGCTTCAATGTTCAATTTTGTTTCATGCCATGCTCTCAAGTCTTCTTTTTTATGACCAGTGTATAGAGATTTTAAATTATAATCTATCCCTTGACATATATTGTATCGTAAGTTTTAATCAAGTCTCCCAGAGGAAAAGAAAATCTACTAGTACCCTCAATCACTTCACAATCTTGTTTGGGGTATTTTTTTGTTTTTTTCCTAAGCAGTATTATTTAACATCTCTGCTTTTCACATACCCATATTTCATTTATTCCAGATACATTCCAATCTGCATATATCTCATTTAAATATTCACGGTTACCCCTGAGCATTATTTACTACATGTCTTTTTTCAGAAAGATTAGCATCATTTTGTACGGTCCCATTACGCCTTCATGTACAGCTATACAGCATCTAATGGAGCTGAAGTAGCGTATTAGACCTTCCCTGTGCTTCAAGACATAGCATTTTCTCCTCATGCTGTTTTAATTTCTAAACTCTAATGTGCCTCATATTTCAAAATCCTCCCATTTCTGGTGCATCTTGGGGGGGGGGGG
>Ga0065711_1026407_pt1 | contig 72858 bp, 33 predicted proteins | sample Hoacrofraction12_FD_59098 | JGI IMG/M metagenome (GOLD analysis project Ga0065711, IMG submission 59098) | Hoatzin crop microbial communities from Cojedes, Venezuela - Epithelial fraction 12 v2 (version 2) | ecosystem: Host-associated > Birds > Digestive system > Esophagus > Crop | place... | reverse complement strand
TGACAGGACGAGTGGTAATGGTTTTAAACTAAAACAGGGTAGGTTTAGGCTGGATATAAGGAAGAAATTCTTTACAATGAGGGTGGTGAAACACTGGAACGGGTTGCCCAGAGAGGTAGTGGAGGCCCCATCCCTGGACACATTCAAGACCAGGTTGGACAGGGCTCTGAGCAGCCTGATCTCATTAGCGGTGTCCCTGCTCGCTGCAGGGGGGTTGGACTAGATGACTTCTAGGGGTACCTTCCGACCCAAAACTTTCTATGATTCTATGATTCTTTCAGCTGGAACTGAGTGGAGAAAGACGGCGTACAATGCTGACAGCCTCTCTTTCTGGCTGGTGGCCTTCTACTTTATAAAGCTGTGCTGTCCCGTGTACTTCATTAGAGCATTCGTCTGATAAATGATACACTTTATTTTTGTACCTGACATGAAGCAGACACTACAGGCTTCATATGAATGGAACAGGATGCCAATTTCTATTCTTTAGGAGTGTTACAAAAGCCTCTATTTCTTTCACATCATGGATAGGTTAGTACTGACTTTTAAACCATTTTCTTCAGATTCTGCATCATTAAAACCAAGGCATTGGCAAACCATTTTTTCCCAAAGTATCTGAACAGCTAGTCTTCATTCAGATAAGGAAATGGGACACAGGAGTGCATTCTTGCCATTTACATCTAAGCACAAGACAATAAGAAGCAAGACTAACTGTGTCTCCTAAAAATGTAGAAACGCATCAATAAAAGAACTTCATGAAGCCTGAGATTTACTTGCTTTCTATTAGACCATTCACATCACTACATATTGTAAAACAAGCATGCTTTTAGTGTTTTAGCTATATTTCTTTTCAAACACCTTTTAAAATTTGGTGCAAATGCAATTTCCTTATCATGTGTTTCCTTACTGCCGCTTTTAACTATTTAGGCAACTGAGAAAGATGCAGAAATTTTGGATAAACTTATCTGACTGGTGGTAAAGAGTTCTTACAGAGAAAGCTTCATAGAATGTGCTTCTCAAGTTTAGTAAAGAGAAATCAAAGAGCAATTTTAACTATTCAGTATCTTATTCTACAGTAAGAAAATGCTAAAGAATTTAGAGTACTCAAAATTTTCAAGACTTCTTCCGTCTAGTGCAGAAGAAATACAAGGAATAAATGGATTTCAATAGCATCCACTGAAGTGAGGATTCATTGAAGATGACTGACTAATTTGCTTAAATGACTAATCAAACATGGTAATATTGATAGCAGCAAATGTGGCTTCTCTTGGTATTTTCACATCAGATCAGATACCGTTTTTGTAAGACATTTAATTGTGCTGAACCCAAGTGGAATAAAATTACAGTTTAGAACCCAAGCTGCTCAGGAAGTCAGTGCCTGTTGTTTCTTTTTGTGTAAAAAACCCCCAGCCATACAGCTCAGACTTCACTGATTTTAGTTCTGCTTGTAAGCCCCAGTCGTGGTGGCACACACAGACCTAAAAACAAGTTCCTGTGCCTTTGCTCTAACACTCAGCTCAGAGGGAACCACACTTCTCTTACACAGGCACCATTTGCATGTCAGAAACATGCCGAGAATTTTGCAGCTACAGCTAGCTCAAGCCTGCTCTTTGATGGCAACTCTCTAGCTTATACAATGAAACGGACAGACCAGGTAATCAAAGAAGTATTAAAATACAAACTTACCATTCATTCATGCAAAGCAAATGGGTCGGATGGCCATTAGTCTCCCCTGACTCCCAACTCTTTTGTTCCACGCTGAGGTTAACCTTGAGCTCATGAATTCTCACAAGCTTAAACATGAAAAACAAACACTCAGAGTGATATGGACCTGGCCACAGTGCCTATCCTCTTCTTTGGAAGAAACCAAATGTACCCTGCTGCTGGTGGCAACTCTGAAGGGAAATTTACTGCCTGTCTTACTCCGAACTTTTCCCACCAGCGATGTAACAAAGGTTGTGTTGGGACAGGAGTATCCTTTTAAATTTACAATAAAAATACTGTAGATTGGAAATTCCTCTGGCGCAGTATTAGAGGGTTTCTTTCTCTGTGAAGAAAAAAAAAATTTTGAAATAATTGATCTCAAAATCAGACCAGGTTTTTCATTAGCTAATGTTATATGAAACTAAATGGTTATATGAAACTATTGTTCATATGATTACATCTGTCACTTTTTACATTCATAGCTACAATGATTTCAGGAAGATCATGAAAACTCAAGAAACAAATTGTATTTAGATTAATATTTACATAGGGTTTTTTATTTGTTATTAACCACTGATTAGTGTAGAAAGCTAAATCCTTGTGAATGATGAAAATGAGAACATCCTAGCTGTTAGAAAGCACCTTTTTAAGGCAGACATCTAAGTTTTTCTCCTCAAGAAATTTAGTACATCACAAAAAGTTTTTTACAGATGCTCAGTTACATTTTCCAAGAAGGAGAGGAAAGCAGTGAGGACACAGCCACACATTGCACTGTGCCTAAAGCTCAGCTAGAGGGAAACATCTCCACCACCCTGTCCCAGTCTTAGGCCCTTCAACATTGGCTCCCCTCCAGCTCTGCTGTGTGAATAATTTTCCTTAATGATGTGGGCCAGTTCAGACATATTTACTATTTTGTCCAAGTCAGGAAGCCAAGAGGGGAAGGCTCACTGCCCAGCACTATGTGTTTGTTATTGCTGGTCCTGCCTGCGGTGAAGCAAAGGCAGAGGTATTTAGAGCTTGACATTCTTTCCTGGCAATATCTGTATTTTTAGATATTACCGTGTTATTAAAGCTCACCAAGAGATTTTTGCCAGTGCAAGGGATGTAGTCTGTCTGGTAGACAAAATTCAGAAATGGAAAAGTGGCCTAAAGCACTTGAATGATGGCTTTTACTAATGTGGATGTGTAGGACAGGTTTTGGACAGTCAGGGCACATTCTACGAAATCCAGGCACAAAGAAGAGTCTCCTTTTACTTCAGTAAATCGAGACGAGACATTTCATAGAATCCTAGGATTATAGAATGGTTTGGATTGGAAGAGACCCTATTGACCATCTAGTTCTAACCCCCCTGTCATAGGGAGGGACACCTTCCACTAGACCAGGTTGCTCAAAGCCCCTTCCAACCTGGCGTTGAATACTTTCAGTAAGGGGTTATACACAACTTCTCAGGGCAAGTTGTTCCAGTGCCTCATCACTCTCATAATAAAAAAATTCTTTCTTATATCTAATCTAAATCTACCCTCTATCAGTTTAAAGCTGTTACACCTTGTCCTACCACTATAGGCCCTTGTAAAATGTCCCTTCTCCATATTTCTTGTAGGTCCCCTTCAGGTACTGGAGGGCTGCTCTAAGGTCTCCCTGGAGCCTTCTCTTCTCCAGGCTGAACAAGCCTCAGCTCTCTCAGCCTCAACTGTCTCAGCCTTTTCTTGCAGGAGAGGTGTTCCAGCCCTTGGACCACTTTTGTGTGCTCTAACAGTTTGATGTCTTTTCTGTGCTGAGGGGTCCAGAGCTAGACACAGGACTCCCAGTAGGGTCTCACCACAGCAGAATATAGGGGAAGAATCACCTCCCTTGAAGTTAAATAACAGGGAGGGAACTTCACTCATTGTAAAGAAATGGAGCTACCAAATCAAATTGCAGACTTGTGATAATTGAAGATTTTTTAGTCTGGGCAGGACATCCAAAGGTGGATGAGGAATAATGAAATCAACATTCCCCTGACCACCCACATACAAAATAGGAGGAAAGCATAAGTCATCTATTAGCAACTTAGGAATGGTAAAGGTGAGTCACAAAAACAAAAAATCTTCCCTAAAATGAAAAAAAACCCCACAGAACAAATCCACCCAAATCCGCTTATATAAGTAAATTGCTTTCCTAGAGCAACAAGGATGAGAGAGAAAACACGAATGAGGCATGACTTGCGCTGTTTACTGAGCACGTTGGTAGTGAAAGATACGCAGATAATTCCCTGACGAAATATCAACCTGGCTTCAGGCTTGTGAAGGAAGTTTACACAGCTATGGTTTGCTTTAAGCTAAAGCATCACAAAATAAGTGATTTATGATACTTTCAAAGGGGAGAAGTATATCTGCACTTTCAATATTGCAAAATGTAATACGCACATTCAGGTAAATATTTAAGTCCCATTTTAAGAAAGAAAACCCCAAGACACATTTTTTCCAAAACAGTATTTCTAGCTTTCAAAATATCCTGATAGTTTCTTGCAGAAGTTAAAAAATCAGTAGTTCCTGTGGAATACTATGATTTATTCAAATTCGCTTTTTGTGACTGAAACGTTTTACTGAAAATTTTAGCTTCATTCTAACAGTACTAAAGTGCACAGAAATAAATATTCAAGATAAAAGAAGAACTGTTTTTTCAGGGAGTGGGAGCACTCATAGAGGAAAAAAGAAAGTGTTCTGAAGCTGTGAAAGGACTAAACTCAGCATTTTGGGAAAAATCCAGATAACAAGAAGAAAAAGGGTTAAAGAACAACTCGGAACTGTTAGAATTAACAACTGGAAGTGTGTAAAGTGGATATAGGCAGTAAGGAGAGGCTACTCTAATGCAAAATTTGAGACTTTGCTTGGAATAAGAGGTTCCAGGGAGGTGAGTATGCTAAATTAAATATACTGTGGTAAGAAACAACAGCATTCAGGAAGTTTACATGTCTTCATAAAAGTGACTGACAGACAGAAAAGGTGCACTACAGATGGCCTAGCCACATACTGAAATGCTATCAGTGTTAAAACTTTTAATAGAAGCAAGAGTTCAACATTTGCTAGAGTGATCATGTTAATGAAGGTGAAGACATAAATAGCATATAAAAAATCAGGAAATAAATATGTATTCAGCTAAACCACACTCAATCAATTTGACACAGTGAACCTTTCTGGAATTAAGTTTTTCTGAGCAACATTTGCTGTAAAAGATTCAAGGCACAGCTGTAGGGTTCTTCAGTGTTCTAGATTGTGGCCCAAAAATGGAGATGGAATTTCTCCCATGAAGATGTCAACTAGTGTAAAGAAAGCTTGAGATTTTAAAAATGCTACATGTTGAAACAGAATCCCACTAAAAACAAAAAAAAAAAAGGATGTGAGAAATGAATGGTTTCATGTACATTCTCACTGCTTCATAATCTGTTGCCATAACCATCCCATGAACTGTGCAGCAGGAACTTGATCATCATAGCTTACCTTCGAATTAAGTGGACGCTAAGGTAATCATTCTAAATTTAACCTTATATTCTCAGGGTACATTGCTCCGAGTGTCCGTTTTAGTTGCTATACCAAATGGTTAAAAACATCAACTAGAAAGACCCAGGAATGCCTTCATAAGTCTGAACCTCTGTTTACACAAAATATTTGACAATTTATCTCAAGTGCATTTTAATGTTGGTAGGAACCCAAGATTTTGGCATTTATCTTCTACAACCTTTGATGAGGCTTTTAGTTCTTGACAAGTCTTGTCGTTCGCTTTAAGGCGTATGGTTGACTGTACCCATCAACAGTCTATTTCTGATCAGAGCAAAAAAGTAAAGTCAACAGACATTAGCGCTCTATGATTAAAGACAGCTTAAGAAAGAGAAGTGAGATTCATAGTCTCTAGACAAATTTTAGTGTTTATATTATAAACAGCATGCTAGTTTTGAAATAACTGATGAGAAATGCTCGGTGGTATTTCTTGGCTCTTCTCAACTCTTCAGTCAGTCTCAGGTGTTTTAACTATTTTTCCTTATGACCATGGGTAGGATTTCTTAGAAAAAAACAGTTATCTCCAGGGAAAGGGAGATAGGATTGCATAGCTTGGTCTCTACAGTTAAGGTAAATTTTTCCTTCCCACAGGAACTGTTAATATGTGCTTTTACCCACAGCAGCAGAACATGACTCTAGTCCCCAGAAGATCGGTTCTGCACAGTCATTCCTGAAAAGCAGCGTAATTCAATGCAGAACAAGCACGCATCTGTAGCCAAGAGGCAATACCTGGAGCTTATGAGACAACAGCTAACTGGCAGAAGACCAAGCAAATACAAGAAAAATAGTCAGACAACACATTATGCTTAGGAGCCCCTTATCTGACAACACAGCTAGAAGAAGATGGAGTTGCAGGAGCCCCAGGTGCTGGCTGAAGAGGACCTCCCAGCACAGCACAGCTCTCCCAGGCGGGTGAGGTGGCTGGGGGCGAGCAGGATAGGAGGTGATGGCAAAGGCTGAGAGCACAGGGACACACAGCGCAGCAGCCGTGCCTCTGCCTCCACCTCTTTGGGATGTGGCAGGGTCCTAGGCAAGCAGGTCCTAGTCTACTAGGACTTGCTAACAGCCACAGAGATCCCATCAGCTGTAAGAACTTCCTAGAACTGCCAGGTATATCACGACCGAGACCTGCTCAGTCAGCTTTTAGCCACTCTATATTTTGTTCAGGCTACTGGGAGTAACACCTCATACACTTATAATTTGATATCCTGCAATATCTTTGCACTGCTTTACATGCATCTTTTCATCAGATAATTGATAGTTATATTGTTATAAAGCTATATTATATTATAATAGTTATATTGTTATATTGCAAAGTAAACTGTGGTTCTTCTGGGCCTTTTTTTCTGCCTCAGACTGTTTAAACCATGATGTTTCTGTTTTCCAGTCTTAAGCTATAGATGGCCCATTTATAGCTGTTTGTTCCTGAGGTGATGCTGTCCTTCAGTTCAGTTAAAACCTGGTGTTTAATCTACTTATGGACCACAGTCACACCCCCTCTCAGCTCTCATTGTACTAGCTAAGCCAAAGCATCCCAGATTCCCCTAAAAAATTGCACTCATCGCTCCCCTGGTATTTCTAGCAGCGCTTCTTATAGCTGAACAAAAGAGTTCTATATAAATGAGGCCTCAGCAGAGCTGTTTATGATCATGTCAGTAACTCCTGTTCTGTTAGAAGTACTTCTTTTCACACATTTGGGGACTGTACTGGCATTTTTCATGTCTGTGCTAGTTGGCCAACATGTCATGCAGGCCATACACCCAGGTTTTTTCCACCTCAGGTGCTTCTAGCTGAGATATTCACAGCTTACAAAGAGGTTTAGTTCACAAACATAGAACCTTCTGGGTTTGTACTGCTGATCTGAGTTCTGCCTTTACAAGCCAATCCTCAGCCCAGTCTACTGCTTCCTATTCAGTACCTCACTACTCTCACATAATGGCCATACGTCTTTGGCACCAACACAAGCCAGATTCATCACTTTTGACCTGAATAACATGCACCATTTACGTCCTGTGCTTGAAAGACAACTGATTTATATTGTCTCTATAAAACAGAATTGAATATTTCATCCCAGTAGTCCAAATTCCTCCATTTTTTGACTATTCCCTTGGCTTCTCTGTAAAAATGTTTTAGAGTTCATTCTTCCTGATCACAGCTATATTCATTCTTCCTGACCACATCTATATCCTAACCAGATGAGGAACTATCAGTAGTACTGTGAGTTCTAAAAAAAAAAAAGAGTCTGGTAAAACTACACTTGCATTTTCCTTTGCACCATCTTAAGCCTTCTATATACTAACACCAAGAAGTCGCATTGCTCTGTTCTAGCCCTCTGCTACTTTATTTTAGCCCTCTCCTATTTTAAAATGGACCTCTGGGCTTCTCATGGTCTAGCTGTCAAAATAGATTCAGGATGATTAGAGGGAGTTTCTATTCACCTTCTGAAAGCTGCATGATAATGTACACTAAACGATAAAGAGCAGATCTAGACAAGCACACACCTTCATCAGAGTCTAGGGCTGGTCAGTCCTTGATACAACAACTCTGCTGACAGGAGCTTTTCCAGAGATAGTTAGAAGTTTTGTGAGAAGAGCTCTAGTTATGCCAGGGAAGAAGGGACTCACCTCCGCAGAGAGAGCATGAAATGAGGCAACTATACCGACAGCTCCGGTGGCAGAAGGGCAGGAGTGAGTTTCAGGAAGTACAAGGTAGAGATGCCAAGAACACATGGTCTCTCTGGACTTCAAATGTCACTGCCTGTTTGGCAATATATTCCATTTCACTTTCAGCCATTGATCAGAAATGAGAGCAATTTGTATTTGCTTAAGAAAAACTCAGTACATGTGATCGTTGTCCTGGTTTAGCCCTACCAGCAACAAAGAACCATGAGGCTATTTGTTCGCTCATCTGCCTTCAGTGGGATGGAGAGAAGAATTGGAAGAAAAAGGCAAAACTCGTGGGTTGGGATAAAGACAGTTTAACAGAACAACAAAGGAAGAGAAAAATAACAATAATACTGATAAAAATAATATACAAAAGCAAGGAATACACAATGCAATTTTCTCACTGCTCGATGCCCAGATCTCTTTGGAGCAGCAATTACCCTCCAGGGCCAGCTCTCCCACCTATATAGTGAGTATGACACCACACGGTATCAAATATCCTGTTTGTTTGGCCAGTTTGGGCCAGCTGCCTGGGCTGTGTCCCTTCCCAGCTTCTTGCGAAAATTAACCCTAACCCATCTGAACCCAGGACGATTGTACTTAAGAGTTGTAGTTTCAGAAACCGAGCCAACCAGAGACAGTTTTCATATTGGGGGATTCTTTCTAGAATCACCAAGACAGGAAAGTCACCCTCTGAAAGCATACCTGGAAGGAAGAGGAACTGCCAAAGACAAACAAAAAACCCTGAAGCAAATCCCAATAATGGAGGATTTTGGAAAGGACATCCATTAGACAGAGATATACTCATCAGATTTGGAAGAGAGTTGAAAGACTTGTACCAAATTCATATCTAAGAAAATGAAGTTATTTCTAGGGCATAAACTAAACGAAGGACTTTGTGAACTTAGTGTTCACAAAGATGGTAACTGCCCTGCAGTACAGTCTTCTACACAGTTTCTGCTATCTGGGTATCAGCCACATCAAAAGTATTCTAAATGCGTAAAACAGATCCAAGACAGAAACACGCACCTGTCAACCACAATTTTGTCATCATGGGTCATAGATACGTCACCTCTGGTACCCTGATAAAAAAAAGTGGGCGTGGAAATGCCCAGGTCCAGATGGTATTAAACCGTCCCATGTCACCATACATACAAGCAAACCAGCCTCTACGGTTAGTAGCACTAAGTTGCAAAACAGAACCAATGAAACATGCTTGTGACTTCCTGGCATTTATTCAACCAAAAATCAAAAATTAAAATCATTCTAGGGCTAATAAATGAAGAGGGAGCTACTGGGAAGTGGTGGATCTATTAAAAGACAACACAGTCAAAAAATAAGCAAACAAAACAAAACCTGCTTTGGGATCTCAGGATCCATAAGGAATCTACCCTATTTTTCTACCGCAGCAGGAAAAGAAGGCGAGAAGAAAAAGCAGACACTTGAGGTTTGCCACCCTGAAAATACACAAAAAGATGCACCTACCTGACCCTGAGGACCCCTGAAACACAATTTTTCTTTTCTTATCTGCTTAGCCTTAACTGGAACTTCTTTAGTTAAAAAAGGGGATGGGGAATTATTTTTTATTATTTTTAATGTTCTGCATTTTAAAAGGTACTTTATGGGGTGGAAGGGAGTGAAAGAGAGTGTGCTAATTTGTAAATAACTCCCTGGCTTGTGCATCCCTAGTACAGAACATATTCGGACACATTCAATTCACTTTTTCAGTCACCATGGCACAGGATGGAAATTAAAATCAAGTGGGTGGGTAATGACTCAAGATTATCCTTTCTGAATTTCATCACAGGTTTCCAAGTGCCAGCTCACTTCAGTGTAATCACAATTGATTTGATTCTGGGTATGTTCAATTGGGTTGTGCAATAACCTTTGGGTTTATTTATAAAATGATATTTCTATTGCAGTTTATTACAGTACTGAGACAATCTCTTGGGTAGGAAGCAATTAAAGTCTGCAAAGAAGTTCCTCGAATCTGACAGGGATAAAAACCTCCTTTTTCTTCAGCAGAGATGATTCAATCAGAGCAAGAAATCATGATGAACAGGACTTTCCAAGGAGACACTCCTCCAGAATGAGCTCAAGCTTTGTATAGCGATAATAGTGGAAACAATCACAGCATCAATCAAAACATGCTCATAATCTCAGTTAACTCTTATTCAAGTAAAATAACCTAAGCTGGTGGCCACGAGTGCTCCAGTTGTGATATGTCGCATGGCAAAGCAATTGCGCTAGTGCGGAGCTGGAGTCTGTCGCTCCGTAATCTGACTGTTTGGCTCCTGCAAAGATTAGAAATGAAGTTTGTGTTGAAAACTCTGGGAAAATACTGCTGCATTAGCCAGTGTTTCACAAAGGATCCAAGTGGCAGAGAACACAGACAACTAATTTTGTTGGAAATACATTCTGCACCAAAATTAATATCTGAGATCAGGAAAACAAATTCAGAACAAATGGAAACAAGAATGTATTGTTTGGAGAAGAAATACAGGATGATAATGGTTCCAAAAGCAGAACATTTCTAGAGTGAATAAGGCTATATTTGTATATCCTCTCACAGGGACTGATGGCAAAGGGAAATGTGCTTTATTTTCATATACTCTATCTGACACTTAAAGACTCACTGCAGAAGCATACACTATCTGAAACTGCAATGCCTGTTCAAGCTGAGAAGTTAGACTTTATTGGTAGCTATTAGATTAAAAAAAAAAAAATCCTGGAGTTAGTCTCTCCTGAAAAAATACCCTTCAATTTATGATATGCTGTAGCAATTCCCAGAATATAGACACGTCTGTTAAGACCTGGCTATCTCACACCAAAATTTTATCTGAGATGCAGAGTGAGGTGCTTCTGACAGGAGATCAATTTTACAGATATCAGCTAAAGGACATCAAAGTTTTCTCAATACAAATAGCTGAACATAGTTGACTTTTATGACATTTGTGTCAAATGTACAATCCATTCTTTTGCTTATTTCTTACTAGGGTCAGCTGAAAGAGAAGGAAAAAAAAATCTGCCAGGAACTGATGCCTGAATAGGTATCTAAGATGAAGGTGGAAATGCTGTTTGAAGAGTGCAAACTTATTTCAATTAACTTGAACCAAAGTAGAATTCATTCAGTTAGAGGTAAAATCTAATCAAGTTACAATCATTACAAGACAGGAGCAGTGTGTTGTATGTTCACAAGGTGAATCACAAATTCTTGTCAGATGTTGAGCCTGAAGAGCAAGATATCTGCCTGGCTGAAGGAAATGAGGGGACTGAAAGTGATAGGACCACTCTTGATTTTGCACAAACCTCATCTCTGAAAGAAACATGCGCTGAAGTACTGAGAGTGACATAAAACTGTTATGCTGAGTTTTATCAAGTGACAGAAACTCTCCTGGCAGTTCCAGCAGCACAAATGAGGACTGAAAGAATATCAGAGCCTAGATTCACTGTTTCATTGCAGAGCTCCGGTATCACAGAAAGAGTGTTCGGAACTGTGATTTAGTTCAGTCCAAAAAGTTGTGTGTTTTGTCATAAAATTGTACACGGCAACAGAAACACTTTGGGAACATTCAAATACAGTAAGAAACGTAAGATTTAAAGAGTTGAAATCTGAAAACTGGAAGAAATAAACATAGAATGTGATTTGACTATTTGCTAACCAATAACGCTACCACATCTGTGTGGGGTGGGAAGTCCTGAACTGAGCAATCTAAGTAAATAAATAATAAAAACCCCACCAAAATCAAATGGGCCAAAATTCATATCATATCAATCTTTTGTCTACCACAGGAAGTATTTTTTTAAGCTGAGCAGCCACATATTACAGAAGAATAAGACATAATCTTTCTGAAGTTCAAGAAGAGGTGAAGGCAATAAGTGAGTCAACCATTTTGCCCATTGAGGCTTGAGACTAACAGTGCAGCCAGAACGTACTGGAAAAGGAAAGCCCCAGGGCATGAGACGACCAGCTGATTATTATTCTGGTTTTATATATCTTAAGAAACTCTATTTTCTACTGACTACTGGTTGTTCCTGAAAGAAATTGGAGGTCACTACACTTTCAACACCCATTGCTGCATTGTGCAGAGGCTCACAATTCACCGTCGCGGTCACGTACAGCCCAGGCAGACAGCAACCTGGACTGAGTGACTGCAGGGCAGCTCATTAGTTCAGCACAACTCCCACCAGAGCTGGGCTCTGCCCAGGCAATAACAGCAGACATGAAGAACATTTCCATAGGTGCTATTTGGTTTGTAACATTAATTTACTGCTAGCTTGATCTTTCAATTTCTTATCTGACAACACAAATTTGGGCAGTAGCTGGCAAGTGTCTTAAATTATTCTTTCATTAATTCTCCTTCAATTCCATGATCCCACAATCGCGTCTCCCACGAGCCAATGACAGCTTGACTTTGCAATGATAAATTTCTCCAAAAAACTTTCAAAGCCTCCACAAGCTTGTCTACATGCAGATTAATTTCTTCTTTCCTGTCCCAAATTAAATGTCACAGTGGCTTCACCGAAACCAAGAAAAGACTTGCACTTTCTTCTTCACAGTCTCCCCATTCTTTCTCCCAGTTTGCTCCTTTTGTCACACATGCCCTTCCCAGCTGCACCACTACCTGCTCTTAGTAAGATGCCCCATATGGGCTTAGGATCGCTGGAGCAAGAAAAAGACTCGGAGAAGTTTGCACAGGAGCAAGCTGAATGGACTTTTTACTATCTAGGTCCTGCTCTGGTTTCTTCTGCCCTCTTCTGTGTTTGAAATCCCACTTCACAAAGTCCCCTAGGAGGAAATTTAAGAAATAATAACCACAATATAAAGCATTTGTTTGCCTTTTTTGTGTGATGCACAGGGGAAAGCACTGTTTCATTACTTTGGATATTAAGCAGCTGCGTTCTTCCTGTTTGCTGATGACAGGATGAGATGTCATAGGCCTACAAAATGGGCATGATGGAGAACAAAAGGTGCTATTAAAAGGTTTTTATATTCGTATGTATTTAATATCTAGATAGGCTTGCTAATGAAGAGGGAGAAAAAAACCATTTCCCTCTGTTTATTTCAAAGTAAATTGTAGGAGACTCTGATAAAATAGCTACAAAGACACACCGTGAGTAATTTTTCCTCAACGTCAAATCCAATCAGTAAGAAATCAGGTTCGTATTGCAGGAAACAAAAGTCTATGGAAGCAATGTAAGTGCATAGAAGGACCACAGATGAGACGGCATTAAGCTCTTTTTCATTGGAGTAAACAGAGAGAAACACAAACAGAGCTCTCGCAGTCACAGGCAAAAACATTTCCCAGAAATTGCTATTAAATCCTGACCTTCCACCAGGACAAGCCAGCAGGCGCTTCTGCACTCAAGGGACCACATAACAATCAGCTGCAGCAACACAGAAAATTCAGGCTTTTCAAAAAAAGAGATGTTAGTACCCAGCAATCCGCTCACATTCAACAGCCCGGCTGGGCTGGATGCAGACAGCACCCGGCGATGCCCGCTGCAGGAGAGGAAACCCAAAACCTTAGTCCCTCGCCTGCACCGGTCTGCAAGAAGCAGGTCATTTTGGGGACTGCATTAGTTTCTAAGCTGTTTCAAAATTTACTGAAATTAAAAAAGAAAACTTCTAAAAATAAATATTTTATAAATATCCTCCGTTTTGAGTTCTCGTTACAATGACAAAGAGAAGTCCTTTTTTGTGTAAAACCTAAAGACAATGATTTCTGTACCTGTTTTCAGTCTGGCAGGCCGAGCTGAACTTATAAATATAGAGCTTACTCTGAGAGAACACACTAGAAAATTGAATAAAATAAAGAGACATAAATTCAAAGCACTGAAGCCTATGCTAAACTCACAGGTAGTCCTATGCTTTTACAAATAGTGCACACTTTAGTTTAAGCGTGCATTTAACTGATTAAGTTCTCATAAAACACATATGTTTCATTTTCACATTTTAACAAATTTTTTAAAATAACAAGTTAAAATTATTGCTATTTTGAATTATTTATTTATCAGAAGCTAGCATGCTTTTACACTAGAATACTCAGAGAATTCATTGCAGGTCAGAATGTTTCCTTGTCTCTGGCTAGATTCTATACATCTGATCAAACTTAATGAGCCTTCCTACTTGCAATTCCCAGCTGCAGACTTCACAACTCTAAGCACGTAATTTTATGGAAAAACAAGCATTTAAAAAGTGTAAATTACAAATTGCTATGTTTTCAACTGGCAAGCAGAAAAAGGGATGCTGGGAAAAGTTTTGGTTTTAATTCACCTTTCTTTTTCTGCACACAGTCTTGTGAAACCTAATCATAGAACAGAATTTGCCACTTTAATTGATATGAGGTAACAGCAAGATAAGTTATCATGAAATTATGCCTACAGGGTTGCAGCAAACTTAACAACCACAAAAGCACGTCTCATTTTCAGATGGCTCTTGCAATGTCTCAGGCTGCACTGACTTTAACAGGGAAGTAAGTCTGATTGATATCTCAAGTGTACCTGTACGAAGACACTAGTTTCTTATCTATATTTAAGAAGCTATTTAATGTCTCTTTATCCATCATTTTCACTCTTTGAATTGTCCATCATGTTCCTGGCAAGGATTCTTTTAAAAGAATAAATAAAATAGATGTCTAAAAAGACATTAATAATAGGGCAAACGTAGGCTTAAGATACCTGCAGAAGTCTGACTGTGCTTTTAGCTTCTAGCCAACGATGAAGACAAAAGAAAGGTTGGAGTTTACCAGCCTGCTGAAGGTAAGTCATGCATGTCACCAGATGTGGTACTTCAGATACCCCTGTTGCACTGAGAGGACAAGCTGCTGGAAATGGAGACAGGCTATATGTGATTAAAAAGCTCAGCCAGTTGGGATGTACACACAGCTGCACGCTATAGAGAGCCAAGAGCTGTAAGGTAACAGCGTACAACTCACAAGAGTCAATTTAACACTTTCGAGGACAGCCAGAGGTCACAGTCACTGGAATGCGCTGCTTCATTGCTGGTTCCCACTTTGTCCTTCATGCACACCTACACGTGATACAGCGCTTCACACTTGCCATAGAGCCTTGTGCTGGTTTTCCCTGGGATAGAATTTAATTTTCTTCGTGGTAGCTAGTATGGCGCTATGATTTGGGTGTGTGCTGAAAACAGTGTTGATAATACAGGGATGTTTTTGTTACTGCTGAGCAGTGCTTACACAGAGTCAAGGCCTTTTCTGCTTCTCGCACTGACCACCAGCAATAGGCTGGGGGTGCACAAGAAGTTGGGAGGGGACACAGCAAGCACAGCTGACCTTAACTGACCAAAGGGATATTCCACACCACGTGACATCATGCTCAGCAACATAAAGCCGGGATAAGAAGCGGGAAGGGGGAATGTTCGGAGTGATGGCGTTTGTGTTCCCAAATAACTGTCACATGTGATGGAGCTCTGCTTTCCTGGAGATGGCTTAACACCTGCCTGCCAATGGGAAGTAGTGAATGAATTCCTTGTTTTGATTTGCTTGCATGCACACTTCTGCTTTACCTATTAAACTGTCTTTACCTCAACCCACGAGTTTTCTCACTTTTATCCTTCCAGTCCTCTCCCCCATCCCATCAGTGGGGGAGTGAGCGAGCGGCTGTTTGGGGCTTAGTTGCCGGCTGGCGTCAAACTATGACAGGACTCAAAGAAGGACAGTAAACGATACATCTCGCAGTAAGCAGAACCCCGTAGGTAGGCAAGGCTGAGGCAGGTGTGGCCCTGGAGCTGCAGGTAGAGTCCGGAGCAGTGATCTGCAGTCAGCAGACGCACAGCTGCCCTTGGGGTCAGGACGGACAGTCAGAGCAGCAGTGCCCTGGGACAGCACAAAGCGACAAGTGTGAGAGAGGGAGATCGGCTGGAAAGGCAGATTTTGAAAGCAGCAGCTCTGCAGTTTCCTCTACAAGAAAAAATTAGTCGGAAGGACACAATGTACTCAGAAATACAATAGAAGTGGAAGCTCTAGAGGGAGGGACATTTTTTTCTTCTTGGCTATTGCATCCAGGACCAGCCAAACAACAAGTCTTATTCAGAGAAAGGCAACAGAAAACAGCTTAATCATAATCTCTCTGCCTTTCCATTACGAACTATTTCAGGGTGTCATTCACTTTGAAATACATCAGCCTCTCACTGTATCAAGCAACCCAGGCTGATTGCCATACTGTGTCACATCTACTTTTGCCCAGGACTGGTGGCTCTTCCACAACCAGTGGATTATAGCAGGATATTTCTTTGACATTTTGTATTTTAACCATTCCTGCTATCACCTCAGAATCATTAGAAGGTTAGGGAGACACAGTGACAGGAAGTATTAATGCAGTAGCATTATAGTATTAATCCTATAGCAAGTATTTACTCCTAGACTGAATATGTACATCCATCGTGCATGATTTTCAGCTTTACTTTAGCTGTGAACTGTCATCTCCTCACTTTGAATATTTCTGGGTTTAGTTTCACAGTCTCCATTCTAGACTTATTCCTGGTGCTGGACTGGGCTGAAAAAGGGAGGGAGAAGAATGACCATTTTGTCCCAGAATGCCTGGTTAGAAAAGATACTTTAGAAATCCAGCAGGAAGGGAGATGCTCCAAGGAAAAATTATGTCTCTGTGGTATTTTTATCTGGTCAGGCTTCCTGGTGGCTCTAAACTGCAGAAGCTCTACCTAGAGATAAATCTCAATGGTCCAAACAAACCTTGAGCATCCAGATCACATCTTCTCTCTGTTTCTGTGCAGTGCTGGCAAGTGTGTGGGAAATACGGCTATAAAGCCCCTTTATTCACCCCTCAAGGTGTCATATTAAGTAAGGGAGTCTGATAAGTGCCAAAAGGAGAGCCCTCCTGTTGAGTCACGAGGTTCAGAGCGGACCCCCTTGTGTTCTAAACTCTCTCTCAGAGAGGAGTCTAGGTGCGGCTGGATCTACTCCTAGTCCCAGACTTGGTCAATGGTTTCTGTCTAAAGGGTTAAGTGTGTGGCCACTTACCAGATTCAGCTTGCCTGTCAGAGACCCTCCAAGGACTTTCGCTGAAATTGTTTTGCAAAGTTGAAACAATAGGTAATTTATTCAAGCGACAGGTATCACAGATTCGGGACTGCCATTGGTAAATGCACTGCCTACAAAAATTGAGCTCAAGGTAATGGTTTAGCGCTTTAGTTAACAATGTGTTCCCGGGGACACGTCTGACAAAGTCAGAGGCGCGACTCTTACCAAAAAGGCGTCCCTTCTTGGGGGGGAAGAGAGGTTCAGGCCCGTCAACCCATCCATCAGGTAAGGCTCTCGCTTGGCTCCTCCTCCCAAAGAGAGTTTTCAAGTGCCAGTTTTCATACGTTTGAAAATCTTTTTGCGAGGTGGGACTAAGTCAATTATAATGTGTCGACTGGCTCTTGGCATGAAATGTTGTGTTGTCACAAGCGGGACTCTGCAGTTGGACACGCCTAGGAGCAGGCATCTTGGTATGTGCTTGAGGGTGCCAAATGTTTCAGCAACGTCTGGCTGCGCGGACTCCATCATGTCCCGGAGATTACTTGATTGCAATGATGGGATACCCCCCTTTTCTTCTGTCTAATAAGACTAGCACAAGTCATTTTCTCCCTTTGTTAACTCCTTTTGGTGCCTGAGTCCTACCACGTCATTGACAAGTCCAACAAGGCCATCGACCCACACAAGGACACTCCTGTCTTTTGGAAGTACTCAGGGAAGAAGTCTGGGTCAATTATTATCCCCCCTTTTATCAGCAGAAAGAAAAAAGAGCACGGGGCAGAATCACAGCCTTCATCTATCGATAAACTGGAGACCAAAATTTTTCCCAATCTGATTTCTGATTCTACAGCTACAAAGTTCTTTTACTATAATGCACAGGATATTGCCCATTAATCATAATGGCTTTACCTACCAGACTCAGTGTCATCCTTGCTCCCCTTCAACATGAGACAGGAACTCTAGACCTCTGCCGAGATCTTTAGTTCTTGCACAGCAGTTTTGTGTCTCAGGCTGCAGATGAGAACTAGCATATTCAGTAACAGAGTACACAAAATACTCCTGGGAAGCATCATGCTATACCTCTTTTTGACTTTGTTGATTCTTGAACCCTTACACTTTCTTACCCACGTTCATGCAAATGGGCAATTTTATAGGAAAAATATATTGAAAGAAACAACAAGTATTATATTAGCACAAAATCCATTGACACAGAAGCAGCATCTCTAGAAATGGAGACCCACCTAATGAAAGAAATACAGGAACAGCAAATTTGTTGCTCTGATACAGAGCTCATCCATGCCAATGTATGAGCAGAAGCCTAGAGCACTACTGACAGAACACACCCTAGCAAGGGGCACAGGAAAAGTCCTTTGAAGACGTGGGATGAAAAAAATCTTCTCACCTCATCTACCAGAATATCCCGCTTCCCAGAAAGTAAGTGTACGAGAGAAATATGATGCAGAAGAGACAGTGATTGCATTAGCAAGCAGATGTAAGAGTGGAGCCATCAAAGGTTTTAACATAATAGTCACTTCTCACCCAAGTTGAAGAGACATGCACCATGGTGCCAGAAGTATCACCAATGAGCCTAAAATAAGAAGCTGCAGCACTCCAGAAAAGCAGGAAGTAAGCACAAGCACACACAAAGTATCAGAATGGAAGCTGAAGGCAAACCTCCAACTAACCTCCACTGTTTCTGCCTCCACTCTCAAAGAAATTTGCTGCTTTGGAAGACCAGGGACCACACAAGCAGTACAATATAATGATTTGAAGTAAAAGAGAGTTAAAAAAACTCCATCAAAAATCTAAACAACAAAAAAAATTTATTTATTAAGGGTGCTCATGATAGTAATTTATTTTCATAAAGTACTTTTAACCCTAGTATTCAGAGCCTTTCCACAGCCATTTGCCTGTTCTCTCTTTTCTCTCTTATGGTCTGTATTGCTAACATTTCAGTCCTCTTCATGTTCATTAAAAAAACCTGTAATTTCAATAGCTTTTGGGTGTTTTTCTTGCTTTCCAGTCAGCAGGAAACATAGCTTGATTAGTTTATAGATCTTTTTTCATGAATGTAGAAGCAAACAGGAAAATTAAATTATCTTCATTTTACATTGAGGTCTGTAAGTACTTAGTTCAATGATTACTCTTAATCTTTCACTGGAAGATGTTCTGGAGTCTCAGTAAACTTCCTCTGAAATTTCTGTCTCCTACACTAAGTGTATCCTTACCTTAGATTATTGCAGTTAGAAAGACCCTAAAGTCCTGGTCACAGCTGGAGCACAGCTTTCTGGGGCAGTTAATATCAGTCACAGGGGGTCTCACAGCAAATACCTTGTGATACCTCTGTGTCCTGAGAGGTGCCAGTGCAAAATTTCCTGTGGGATCTGATTGTAGCTACCAACCAGCTGCCGTGTTTTGCACCAAATGGAGCTTTGTCAAGGTATGGTGTTTCAACCTCACATGAAGTAGCCTTAAACGCATCTCTGTGCCTGTGCGTTATGACCAGTTTTAACCAAAAAATTTTCAAACACTACTATCCCAGTCCCAGAATACAGAGATACTCTACTATTTGACTATCATGTTTTGCTGACGCTCTCTTTATTATGTTTTTCCCTCTGGTCTAAAGCACGAGTATGAACTACACAACACTTATCTCGAAATAGTGCTTTTGCTTTTCTGCTAATGAATAACTAAGTCCACCTCCTTTTTGGTATTTAGCCAAAATTCTACATGAAGATAAGTCAGTGGTAAGAAATGGTACAAATATTCTGGTTTGCCTTTTGGCCCACATTCTTTTGGGGACATTAGCACATGCAGTGGAACAGAGACTACAGTTTCCAGTGACGCAGAATTTTATTTATCAAGTGGCAATGATGTTCAGAAAGACATCAGAAAGAGTCACTCTCTGGTTCATCTGACATAGTATGTGTCTGAACTCAAAAGCTGATGACAAATTAAAAAATAGTTCCAGAATCATTTCACTCCCACTCATCACATCTGGGAAGATTTGCTGTGTACAGTTTCTAGTCTGTTTCTTCTGCTCCTTCACTGCACATGGAATATTCTCAATTAAATTTTGCTCGTTTGAAAGCTGTTGAAGCTCAGGCTGTGCTCAGCAGGCAATTAGATTCCTTGGCTTTCAGACTTCAGCAGGCCCTTAGGGGATCAACACATTGGGGGACTCTCACCCTACTTTAAGGTACCTGGCCTCTAACGCAAAATCCCAAACCCCAAAGCCACATTCTTTACCTCCATACACAGCTCACTGGGAGATACAGGCCATGTAAAAAACCATCCCAAATATCCTGTAGGCTGAGCAGAGCAGCACGTAGACTTCCCTCTAGACAAAGCAGTAAGTGTATCTGAATTCTTGCTCCTTCACTCAGTCCTCTGACAGAGTTTATAATTTTTGTTTCATGATACTGCCAGAGACCCCAGCTCTGGCTGACTTTTTTTTTAGAGCATGGCTGCATGATTGCCAGTTTTGAATTCAGATAAACAGTGGGCATTGCAACACATGGCTTGTGCCTGTTTGCCACTGATATCTGTTCTGTTTACTGGAACTAAGAGTTGTGAACTCCTCAGCTTTCAGGCAGATTGACTATAGAGGAAGCCTGGGACTAAGTAATGAAGTCAAACTGGGATATCTAGAGAACATCATAGAATCATAGAATGGTTTGGGTTGCAAGGGTTCTTTAAAGGTCATCTAGTCTAATCCCCTTGTGATGAGCAGGGACACCTAGCACTAGACTAGGTTATACAGAGCCTTGTCCACTCTGACCTTGAAAGTTTCCATGGATGGGGCATCTACCATCTCTCTGGGCAACCTGTTCCAGTGTTTCACGACCCTCATTGTAAAGAATTTCTTTATTATGTCCAGTCTAAATCCACTGTCTTTTAATTACTCCTTGTACTATTGCAACTGGCCCTGCTAAAAAGTTTGTCCCCATTTTTCTTATGAGCCACTTTTAGGTACTGAAAGGCCACAATAAGGTCTTCACGGAACCTTCTCTCCTCCAGCCTGAAGAACTCCAACTCTCTCAGCCTTTCCTCACAGAAGAAGTGTTCTAGCCCTCTGATCGTTTCTGTGGTCCTCTTCTGGATCCATTCCAACAGGTCCAGTCTATCTGAAAACGGCATAAGTTACCCTTCTGAGGCAACTCACCTTTGTCTCTTTCTTTTGCCTGAAGAGGGAACTGCAGATGAGTAATTTAGACTACAGACCTAACTTTTAAAAGTCTAAAGTTAGGACAGCTGAATATCCACTGTTAGTCTTTAGCTTTAGACACTGTGCAGCTGCTTTCTGGTTTACTTTTTCTTGATAAAAGAACATTGTAAATAGCTGAGCGGACACTCCAAAAGTCACCAGACTGAGATGCTTCTTTTACTGCAAAGTATTATTTGAAACCTTTAAGATACATAATTATGTAAGATAGTAAAAACCAAATATTTATTAAAAGATTTGTCATGATCTCTGTCCTTTCCCTAGGAATTGAATATTAATTAATTGCCCATAGTCTTTTGATCTTTAAAATACTTTCCAGTATATTCAGCAGATGATTCATAGCTTCTTCAAACATCTCATCCTCTCCCAGTCCCTCCAGCTAGATCTCTGCTTAACATCCCAGTCACTAAATTGCCAGTCATTTTGCTGCGTGCTGTTCTGTTTTCAGAAATAAATGAAATAAAAAGTCTCCTTAGAGTAAAAACCAACACATTTTCATATGCAGGGAATCTTCAGAGAGCATACATGAAACTTAGAGCAGCTGTCCTGTCAGACAGTCTGTAGATTTGAGAACCAGTAATGAAAATCACTTGAAAGATAACATACAAAGACATTTGGAAGTCTTAGACAGGAAAACTTTGATCAAAGAGGAGGATCAGGAAAATGATAAGTAGGATCTGCTCTAGAGCGAAAGTTCTGACAAGATTGCAAGGCAAAAAGAAAAAATACAAGCCTTCAATGAAAATCTGAGTTTGGATTAGGAAGACTAAAACATACTTCTGCAACATGTTTAAGAACACCCAAAAGCACTTTAAATGCTCCATGTCATTACTCCGTCTTGATTCCTCCTTTGTGCAAGTAATATGAACAATACCCAATTCCTATGTTTGTGAATTTTGTTCTAAATATAATGCAATTGCAAATTTGTACAGAAAATTAGTGAACATGTAGCAAGCTAGAAAATTAACTGGCATCCAAACCAAACAGATCTCAAACATTCCATTTACATAGAGACAGACTTTGGTATCTGGTCCTAAGCTCTAGTAACACACCTGAATTTTCCTACTTGAGATTTACACAAAAGAAATACTGCTATCATAGGAACAAAATAACCTTTGGGACTGTATTTCCTTTACCTAGAGCCACATCCATTTGATCTTTCGAATCCTTATTTTCATTCTACTTTGAAGAACTCAGATTATTTTCTTTGTAATAAGTCAAGATTTACATATGAAAGACACTTGCCTAGAACAGAAGTTGCCTATCTTTCCTTAATAGTATTCCCAAAGGGTCATTCTGGTTCAAATTTATCTTAAGTTTAGTGGAACTTTAGACGTCTCTTTTAAATGCAGTAGATCGTAGAGCCCATTTTACTACTCTTCAGCCAGGCCATGCCTTCTCTGTGTAGGCAGTTGTTTTCACCTCCCTCATGGCCAAATCTAGGAAGCTACACTTGCAATCATCATTTATTAGCCAGCAAAGCCAGGAGAGTTCAAACAGTCAAGGGGAAGATAAGAAAAAGAAGAGAAGCCTTTCTCTTGCAGTACGCTTCAGTGACACCTTACACATATTAATCCTTGTACATATTGACAAATTACCTGTTTCCGCCAAACTTCCTTCTTTTGTACTTACACATTAAAAGCACAATGAGTAATGCCTCAAATGACTGTTACATTTTCACCGCAAACCTTTTACTCAGTCTAGAAAATTTTTAAATATTTCTTTTATTTATATATTGCCATAGTAATAAACCAAAATAAAATAGGGAACCTAATGGATTATATTTATTGTCCTTCAGTGTCGATTTTCTTTAATCTCAGACATATTACAAGTAGAAAAAGAAAGCAACTTTTTTTCAATCCAGAGATGCTCAGATAAATTAACCATAGCAAAGTCAGCATATTCAAAGCAAGGAGTAATTTAGCCCATTTGTGAGAAATCCACACATTTTTAGAAGTGGTTCTAAATTATATAGCAAGGTCACGTAACACAGGGTTCCACTACTAGAAAATAAGTTCAAACTCTAATAATTCACCTGTTCAAAATACTAATATTACTGAAACTATTTGAAACGAGCTCCCAAGTGGCCACAAAGGGTCTGTATTTGTGATACTTTGTATTTATTGGTGCTGTCTCAAGATTCAGCTTTGAATTCTGAAATATTTCTGTCCCTCTGCTCTGGTGAGACCCCACCTGGAGTCCTGTGTCCAGCTCTAGAGCCCTCAGTATGTTGGAGCAGGTCCAAACGAGGGCCACAAAAATGATCAGAGGGCTGGAGCACCTCTCCTGTGAGGAAAGGCTGAGAGAGTTGAGGTTTGTTCAGCCTGAAGAAGAGCAGGCTCCAGGTAGACCTCAGAGCAGCCTTCCAGTACCTGAAGAAGGCCTACAAGAAAGCTGGAAAGGGACATTTTACAAGGACCTGTAGTGATAGGATAAGTGGTAACGGCTTTAAACTGATAGAGGTTTAGATATAGATTAGATACAAAGCAGAAATTCTTTACTGTGAGGGTGGTGAGGCACTGGAACAACTTGCCCAGAGAAGTTGGGGATGTCCCCTCCCTGAAAGTGTTCAAGTCCAGGTTGGCTGAAGGTTTGAACAACCTGGTGTAGTGAAAGGTGTCCCTGCCCATAGCAGGGGTGTTGGCACTAGGTGATCTATCAGTTCTCTTCCAACCCAAACCTTTTTATGATTCTACAATTCTATGCACATTGTTTAATGTTTTGTTTTCTAATCTCATAGGAAATTCTGCTTTGAAAAATATGTCGTCTTCTGCTGGCAAGCACCAGAAATCCTTTCTCCAGAAACTTCAGATAAACCTCAGATCATAAGAAACAGTGAACCTAGAACAACACTAATGTACTTACAGAATTTGACAGAGAAAAACATTTATTTTTTAACTAAAAAAAAATAGAATTCATGAAAAAGCTAGCTGGCTATAACTGTGGAAATTTGTCCTCACAATTGGGCAGTTGTGAGTAGACTGCGGTGGGCAGCCTTGCGTGAACAGCTACCCAGAACTCTGAAGTGATGTTATCTGCCCCTTTGTTTATGGGAAGCCCATGGAAACACTAAAGAAGCTTTCAGTCTCTGAAGATCGTGTTCCCCTTATCACACTTCTAAACAACAAACTTTTGGGATAGATGAACATAGAGCTCTGCTACACAAGTTGCATTAAAGAATTTAGTAAGAAATCCCTCCTACTTTTTCCCATACTTACTTTCATTTTCAGCAACTTTCTACACCTTCCTGATCCACAACAGCTTGTGCTATTCACTCTGCACCTTTAAGTAAAGAGATTCAAACAAACAAAAACCAACCCCCCCCCTCTTTCCATCACACCTGAGCTGTATCAAACCCCTCCTCTTCCTATGACACTTCCAAGCCTTACCTTCCCCCAGCTACACTGTTTCCCTCTGGCCCACCTGATCATGCTTTCCAGCTAAGCATGCTCAGCTCCCCCCAGGTATGGAAACATCTGAGGGGATGTACAGGAAAATGGGAGCAAATTTTAGAGGAAGAAATATTGAGGAAAGAGCACTATACAGCCTAACTTACTGGGGAAGAATAAATCGTGTGAAGAAAGGAGGTAAAGAAATGTTAAGGCAGAGCTTTCTAATGAGTGTTTAGAATCTGCTTATTATGATCCTGTAGAAACTTGTGCAAATAGCACCTGGACCTTTGAGGTCTTTCAAGTGGTCATTCTGACATTAAGAAGAGAAGAAAAAATGATGGGATGTCATCAGGGAATATTGCAATAGGGATAAAAACCTTGGTGCAAAGGTTATTTTCATTTCATAATGCACTTTCTGTATTCCCAGTAACTATATGTGAACAACAGTGGCATTTAAATGTCAGAGGTGAAATTCAGACTTTGTTGAAGTCAGCTCAGGTTTCCTATCCTCTTCAAAGGGACTAGAACTGGACCAAAGACTTTTGCACGGAGCTTTATAATCTCTAAATATATATTGGTATTTCTACTACTGCTACTCTACTACTATTGCATAAGTGTCCCTCAAAACCCAAAGATAACCAGAGAGCAATATTTCGTCTCCTCAGGTTCCACAATGCATTGGAATGAAAAGACAAAGCATTCTGACATTTATCATTAAAAAAAGAAGTCTTCTCAGGCTTTCCCTGCCAAGGTTTTACCAAATTGCTCCCACCCCCAAAGCCCCAGAGATTCCTGAAACCGGGAGAGGGAGGTGTGAGGGGAGACACCTTTCAGAGAAATTACTTTCATTTCCTGAGCAATGATTGCACTAGCATACCACCTACAAAAGAAATTCACATTCCACTGTTTCAGCAACTGTAGTAATAATTGCTTTGAATTTATATGGACTCTTTCACCAAATTATCTAGGTATTATTTTGTCTAGAAACTCCTTGAGATTGCATCTGTCTATCACACCTTTGTAAAGCACTTACTATAGTGGGATCCAATATGGTTGCAAGATTTAGGAGATAAGGTAACACAAACATCTCCTCTTGAAACGGAATCAAATAACATAAAATTATCAATATACATGCAAAGCAGTTAATCTTATTTTAATTTTGTTCTACAGACAAGCATATGGGACACCAGGAGTGCTAAATCACTTGAAAGAGGTCATCATGATTCTGCGGGAGCATTCAAGGAACTTGCTGTATCACTAGGAAAGTCTTGCAGAGCTCTCACTCCTCTGGGGATGGGAAAGGAGGAGGAGTTTGTACTAAACCAAAACAAACTCAAATATGTCTGGAAATTTTCAAAGATGTCAATAGCCCAAAACAGATGAGAACCGATTTAAATTGATGATCCTTTTGGGACAATCCAAGATTCATGCAATATACTTAAAATAATCTGCTGCAGACTTATTCTAGTTAACAATGCAATTGTATAGGGATGTTTTAGCAGAAGTTCTAAGTTGCACTGATTGGCTGGGCAAAAATCTAAGAAATAAAGGACATGCCTGAGAGCTGAAATGTATTTCCTACTTTTTCTGTCTCTATTGATATTCTTGTAGTTAGCACCTGGGATTATGTTAGGAAGGTTTTACGCTAAAATGCATGTGAGGTCCCTACCCTGAAATGCTGCAGATACAGTAACAAAGAAAACATAGATGTTAATGACGGTCAAATGAATTAAACAGGAAGAGCAGTGGGGATGACATCCTGAAAACAAAATGGGTACTGCTTCCTGAATCAAGTGGCATTATAATCTTTCTTTTAAAATTCATTTTGAGGGCAGATTTCAGCAAAGTACGTTTTTTGTGTAATTAGACGCCAGCTTCTGATTACAAGCAATGATTAAACTATCTATAGCTGGGAAAGTTGCTGCTTTTCTGCTTATTTCTAATGTTTTATTAGTCTGTACCTATCAAAGCAAGCACCTGCTAAATATCAATACTTTTTTAACAAGAAAGTCTAAGTATATTCCTTCAAAATGAATCTCTGTTGCTAGCACAAGGCATTAAAGTCTCCCTGCTCATACCACCTTAGTTGTTCAACTTATTTATGCATCAACCCTTTTATAAGTTGAAATTCTTCCTAACTGCAGGTCACTTCATCTTAGAATTCACTTTGGAACTAGGTTTTCTCTGTGTTTCCTATTATAAAATAACAATAAATTGAAGCCCAGAAGCTCATCTTCAGCTATTCGGACTGATAAAGTCAAAGCATTAAGTGACCTCTGAAGCACAGCAATAGGCTGGAAGAATTACTAAAGGGTCCCTCAGGACCTGATAAACCTACCCAACATCAGAGACAAATGCCCTGCGTATTGCACTTCATGGGATAGGAAGCTGTGAAAATCATTCATCGCCTAAATCACCAAACTGCTGTTCCTTTCAGTCACTTAGAAATGCCAGCTAAGATTGCCAAAAGGAACACATTTGCAGAAGGAACTGCACTGTGTCTTCTGGTAGGATTGCTTCAAAGCCCGCCTATTCCTTTGCCTACTGGGCTGTGCAAAAAAAAAGGATCCCCGCATATTTTCTTTCTCAAACTGATTTTAAGAATCTGTTTCTTTGCTAAAAATGTTGCCAGTTCTCATGATTTCATTTTAATTGTGGAGTTATAACAGAAAGAGGAATTAACTCCTGACCTAAACTGCAGACTCCATAACCTACTACTGTGTCTGTGGCATACAAAACAGTATGTACAGCTGCGTCAAGCACCAAGGGTCGTGCTTGAGAACTTCTCTGTAGCAAGAGTACGCAGTCTGTCCAGTGTTACCTTCTGAGCAGGTGGCTACCTTTCCTTTTCTGACAGATGTAGAGCCTGGACAGGACAACACATGTTGAATGATGGAAGAGCCTGGAGATGTCACCCAAGAAACTAGACATGTGAGCCAAAAGATACGCTGTCTTTGCACTGAGATCTTTTAGAAGTGCAGCTGTTTAGTATTACCAGAATTAAATTCTTCACCTAGCACAAAATATAGGAATGTCTTCCTTCCTCTGATGTTACGGCATGTTAGCAATTAAAATGCTGAAACTGCATGGCAAAAAATTGTCCTATAACACACTTGTGTAACCACAGCTCTTCACATTCATCTACCTTGAGGGTGCACCACATGTTGCAGTTAACATGTAACATAAAAGCATTTGGCATTTCTAAATCACTTCTTTTCCCTGCGACTGCTGTTACTCACATTAATGCTCCAGAGCATCCATTTTGAACAAGTGTGAGTGAAACATCTAGAGAAATTAATTATTAGGTAAGATTGATCAGGTGCAAAGATTTTATACTCAACACTTCAAGAGTTGTAAGGTAGAGCTACCTGGTCTACAAAAATGCTTCCCTCACAGATCTATCTTTGTCTTTCTAATTAGAAGTTTCCAGGATATTTAAAGCCTTTTAAGAATCTCAGATTTAAAAAAAAAAAGAAAACGAGAGAAAAAACAAACGCAAAAGTGCAGAACCTGCATTCTGCAGTCCCAGCATCTAATATAGAAAAATGAGTTGCTCTGTTTTAAAAGACATACAAAGTATTACCTCCTTGTGTCACCTTCAAGTTTTCCTTCATGAAATTATATCAGAGAATGTCCTCTCCCTAAAGTGGTGTTGTAAGCTGAAGTTGGAGCTGTCTGGTCACTACTTACTGTACAGCTCTCAGTTCACTTTGAGCTGGAGTCGCTGTCTGATTTAAGTAAGCAATATTACTGTGCTGAGTTGGGGTTTAGCTGATTATTTTTTCCCTAAACTGCATCCAATCTTTCTGAGGCTGGTCCTTTGTTAAAAAAGAGGCTGCAAAATCTGTAGTACAAGAAGTTGTATGATGCCAATAAACCAGAAAATGTGGGGAAAACCGTATACAAATGAGTGTTTTCTTGACCCTGTTGTCATCATTAGGAGATTGATGTTTACAGTTGAGATTTCCCTGTCATCAGTGCACTGCAACAGAACAGAGGGATGCCAAAGACACATCATACTTTCTGCCTGCATTTTTAATTCCTGCATTAGACAGCAGATACAGCTAATCAGGAAGTTTAACTGATATTCTTTAGGGGAATGAGGATAAGAAAATATGATGAGTACAACATTCAAGTTAAGAAACTAAACCTCAGAAGGTAAGAAATATAGCCCAAGAGGAGCTCAAAGCTCAAAGCTCCTCTGCCTCAAATTTGAGCTTAATAATTTTGTAGTAAATTATAGTTTTCCACAAGAAAAGAAGTTCCTTACTTCTTAGGGCAACAGAATGGTAAGAAATGCTGTGAATGTGTTCTGTCTCTTCTTCTCTATCTCTTCTGTCTATGGCCTGCAGAAAAGCTGAGGCTCACATTTCACAGTGTCTCTCAAGGCACTAACTGGCTACACTGCTGTATCCGCAATACTGTGCGGGAGGGGAAGGCTGTACCTCAGCAGGAGACAAATTCAAAACTGTTTTTTCCTTGTATACCCAGATGCACAGAGAAGCACATCTCCCTGAGCATCTCTCCTTGGCATTTTCTGAGCTCAGACCATCCTTCTAAATGACAGTTAAAAACCAAAGTCAATTTGGAATAAACTAAACTTTTCCTTTGAGCATCTAAAGCTGCATCCCTTGAGCATCCCGACATTTGAACAGCAAATCTCAAGGTTGAAGGAAAAGATGGATGTAGATGGCAGGTGAGCTGAGCCTTCCATGTTTAAGATCAAGCTCCATGACTGATGAACCATCAAAAACCATTCACCAAATGTAATTAATTCAGTGACATGTGGCTATATTGGCAGTTTTTGAATATATAAATTTGGAGCAGTAGCTCTTCCCTGTGTATCTTGGTGGCGGCAAACTCAAATAACCAGTGATAATACAGATAAAAGAAAGTCTTACTAACTGCTTTAATATTTCTAGCACGTAAAAAAGTACTGCCACAGTCATGAACTATTTGCTGGGAAATGACAGCTCTTTTGGATCAGAAGTCAGCTTGAGAGAGGAGATGTGCATATACCCAAGTGTCAAGGTTTAACCTGGCAGCTGGCAACTAAGCACTAGACAGCCGCTTACTCACCCCTTCCCTTCCCCCGCAGCATAATGGGGAGGAAAAATGGACAAAAGGTAAAATTCCTGGATTGAGATAAAGGTAGTTTAACAGGACAACAAAGGAAATACTAATACTACTACCACTACTAACGATAGTAATCATGATAATTATGAATGTGCAAAACAAACTATATACAATACAATTTTTCTCACCCCCCAATGACTAACTCGCAGCCAGTCCCTGAGCAGTGATCACAGAATCGAGAAATCATGCATTTCACGAATTCCGCAAAACTGCTGAAAAATACTGAACTCCCAGAGAAGTTTGAACTCCCAGCCGAGAGGATTCAAACTCACCGAAAAGAGAAAGAGGAAAAAAAAACAGACTCTTGCTCTCCGGCGAATCCCCCTTGATAAATTGAACATGACGTCTACGATACATATTTCCATTGGTCAACTTGGGTTCTCTGGCTCTGCTCCCTCCCAGCTCCTGCACACCTGCTCATTAGCTGAATAGGAGAAACTGGAAAAAGTCCTTGATGTCATAGCAACAACGGAAAACATCAGTGTTATCAATATTCTTCTCATACTAAATCAAAAACACAGCAGCTACTGGGAAGAAAATTAACTCTATCCCAGCTGAAACCAGGACACCCAGTTAGGAAATAGACAAACCTAGAGTTTGGGAGGCCTAGCAAGAGAAGAGAAGTGGTCAGGTAGCCCGGAACACAAGTGAGCTCTTCCCAGGAGGAGTGATGTGCAGGAAGAAGAGCAGAAGTTGCAATGAGTCTAGATCTCACTGGGTAGAAGGAAACCACAGGAGAAACCTGCAGCAATGCTCTGGGCATCTGGTTACTTCCATGCAGCGGCAGCTCCTCCAGGAGAAGCTGGGGAGGGGTTAACCAACCACAAATACACACACATACAAACCTACACACAACACACATGTTGGTTCATGCATTTTACGCTGCCTGCACTTAACATGCCTGCATACCTTAACATTTACTTAAGCAAACTGGCCACTGGCCTCATCTCCCTAGCAGCTCCGTATCAGGACATCAGGTGGATTCCTGCAGGAAAGCAGCTTCTGAGAACAGCCATTGTTGTCCTATATCAGGGCATAGCATTGTCCACATGAGGTTAATGTGAAGCTATCCTATCGCAAGCAGTGGCCATCTAAGTCCCCACAAGCTACATTCTTGCCAATCTTCTCACCATGCTGGTTATCCTCTGCACTAGAGGAAGAAGCCTGATGGAGGTGACCTGGTGATGGCGTAGCCTGTTTCTGTTCCCTTTCCTGGCCACATTTCTGGCCAAAATATCATTTGGCACCTTCTTTAAGTACATTGGGTAACCTAAGAGATAGGTAGGCACAGTCAGGATACTCTGCTCTGTGTCTCTCTGTAGTCCCATATAATTTACATTTTTGATCCACTGAAGACTTTTTCTTATTTTTTTAGGTGATGAGAAGTGACTTTTCATTTAGGTAAGAATAATTCTCTAACTGGGAAACCAACAGGAAGAGTATGCCCTTAAACTGGCTAGGGAAGGCAGTAAGTATGTATGATGCTGCTCCATAGACTTTCTGAGCTGTTTGTGGATGTGTGCCATTAGTAACTGGATTTCTCTCTCAAGAATTTGGGCAGTTCTTCCTTGAAACCATGTACACTTTTGGCATCCACATCTCTCTTTGGCAGTAAGTTCCCCAAGACTACAGACAGCTTCCATCATAACTTCTGAATTCTGCTTTAATCATCTCTAACTGTCCCCTATTGCTTCCATTATGAGAAAGAGTTTGCTCCTTCTCTATCTTTTCCCTGGCATGCAAATTTTTATGAACACCCCCCTTAAATTGTTAGAGACAAGGTTAATTCACTAGTCACAGTATTTGAAAAGAATGAAAAAGCAGAAGTCTAGGTCTGAAGTACAATATGCAGTAGGTACTTATATTTACTAATTTTGTAGTAAGACAGTACAAACAAATCACTACTCTATGACCTGTTTGCAACTCTTTCTGTCTGAGAAATTGTTTTTTCTTCAGAAGACAACATTTTGCTCATTAAAATTGAAACAACAATCCTACACCCCGCCTCAAAAGAACCCTTTCTGAGTAAGTTTCTTTTAATAAGACAGCATGTTATCAACCTCATTGATTTTAGTCCCACAGAGAAATCAAAAAATTACAATTATTAGAAGCAAAATATGAACTCTTACTCCTATTAGTCTCCATGGTCTTGTTTTTCAATATCTATATGTGGTCAATTTATATGGTCTAAAGAATCATGACCATTTCATTTCTATACAGTCAATCACAACATTTCTTTTAGAGCTAAAATAGCTGAGATTAAGGGATTTTTCAAAGCTGGGTATGTATCAGATGGTGCGCCATTTATAGACCTGGATTTGACAACTAAGGCACTGCATATGGCAGAGGTGACTGAGATTTCATGAAGTGACTATAACGTTTGGATACTCAAAGGATATTTGAGCATTCTGGATAGCTGTACACACAAAGGATCCTAACTTTGCAGCATCGAAATTCAGAGATATTAAGTTCTCTTTGGCTGATATTCAGAAGTCGGTAAAGCCTTCTGAAAACTTCGGTAAAATTTGGATAAAATTACAGCTATCATACAGTGTGCATATGGTGTACAAAATACCACATTCCTTTCATTTTAGTGCAGATATCTTACTACTGATCAAGCTGTTACTGGGACAGTAGCTCTGCCATTATTGGTATAAAGATATATTTGAAACATGGCCCATAACAAGACCTATAAGGGCATGAAACCATCTCTATCAAATAACTTGAACTAGCGTCAGACTAGGTTACTCAGATTTTACCTCTGAGTTTTTACCAGTGTCCCATTCTCCCAAGCCAGCCAAGGGCTATCTTCTGCTTCCAGGGAAGGGTACAATCTGGGTCATTTGGTTCCACTGAAGTAGTGAGAAATATGGGATTTCCTGCAGGAATGATGGAATCGTTGCAGATATGGATCATCCAGGAGGACAGAACCAAATTTACAGTCCAAATCCATAGTTTAGCCTCCCTTGAATTGCCTGCCTGTTGGGCAATGCATTGCTGACATGCCAGCAGATCTTCCAAGTCTGAGAAGAGTTGTTTGAAAAGCAATAAAAATGGGTCATCTCTTGCTTCAGCTGAGCCCTCATGGATCTGCTGTCTCAATTCATTGCCTTGGGCAGTTGTTAGGTGATAAATAGTCCCAAACTGAGCGATGTTGATGTGCACTGGTACATAGTTCACAAATAAGGAGAGTTTATACCAGCAATATCTATAACATTGCATGGAATACCACGCTATTCGGCCTGGGTGCAATCTTTACTGAGAACCAGCATCTTTGTCTTTTAGAGAGGAAAATTAGGCTGTGTGTATTACTTGTGAGAATTGCATTTCCATGGGTGAAGCTGAAGATAATAATCATAAGAAAGCAATGACATCCACCTCATCTCCCCAGTAAAAACTTCAGGATAAGAAGGAAAGATTTATTTCTACTAAACATGCATTATTTGTGTTTGTCTTCATGCAAACCTAGGCTTTTTTCCAGTTTTACTGTGGCTGTATGTGTATCCAGAAAATTAGAAACATCAGTGATAATGTATGGTATACACTGTAAGATGACTTTCAATGCTTTAATGCAAAAACCAACCACTCAGTCAGAACTTGGCAGATTTATGCACAGACAGTTACATCTACAGACAGATATCTGCACAATTCCTGCTTTCCAGCAAGCTTTCAGACTCCCTTGGCCCAGCCAAAATGGGGAAAGTGTGGAAAGTGGTTACCTCAATAGTAGCAATTTAATTTTGCCCTTTTTTAAGAAAAATTCAGACCCTTTCTTTTGTCTCCCCTTTCAAGGGGAAAACCAAGTTAATTGTTTTTTTAATAAATCAGCCTTCAGACTGTTAGAATACAACTTCAGAAAGCTTGCTGGGGTTTTTTTATGATGTACTTGAGGGGTGTATGTTGAACTCTGCATGACCTGTGTCAGCATGAGAACAAATCTCAGAACTACACAGAAATGTTATCTCAGGAAAAGATACTTTTACAGCACATATTATCTTCATATTATGTTTTAATTCCCCTGCACTTCAAAATGGTTGCTGCAGGTTATTACATGAATAAAGTGTTTTGTTTATGCTCTGATACTGGCTCCAAATCTATTTGGACTTCTGTTTGTTTACTCGCCCACTGCCTTTTACAAAGAATAACGCTCTAATAAGCTATAATCTCTCGTTTCAAAAGTAGTTAAGTATAGCAAACAGCATACCTATATGTTTTTCTGTTTTCTTTTTGCCACCTGGAAACCTATATAAATTATTTTTTATTGATGCATAGCATAACAAATCCAAGATTTACAGTGGATCGCTGCTTACACAACCAGCAGAGGCTGCAGCCTGACCTGTGGGACCTGCAGAGCTGTGTCAAGAGGGATGTGCCAGGGTCAGATCTCAGTGGTAAAAGGCTGGCTGTAATTTCCACAGAAAGGACTATCTGAAAATCCGTTAGGGAAAGTGGATCTTTCTGGGGATTGAAATAATAGAAATAGGATGGGATTCAACACTGCATTGTTTAAAGTCGTTAATTCAGAAGCTGATAACAGGTTTGGAAGCTCTACAGTGAGAGCTCTTCAGCAGGAAGGAGCACAAGAGGGGAACATTTTGGGTTGATTAGTTCATCGCAGGGGAAAAAAGCCCAAAAGAGGCTTGCTGAAGCTGTGGGCATGAGAGAGGCAAACAATTTAGGCGAGGCGTTTTCTGTGGAACTGAACTGAAACCTACAGAACAGTGGACGATCTCCTGAAATGCTGCTTCTCGTATTGTTGCCTACCACGTTGTACCCAGCTGCAGGTGCCCAGGTGCTGGTGGTAGCAGCAGCAGCAGTGGGGCAGAGGGGGCTGCAGGGGCAGCTGGGGGCAGCCCAGGTTCCAGCCGGCTCCGACGGCCCCACCGCTGGGCACTGTGTAAGAAAGGGCAAAACTCTACCCTAGTGTTTGTCTTTTTGTTTCTCACTAGCTGAATCAGTAAGTAAATACTTCTTTTAATTAGCCATGAATTCAGTTCAGTATCCCCAAGTCAGGTCTGTTTCACCTGTGATGGCAGTTGGTGAGCCATAACCCTGTCTTCATCCAGACCCACAAGCTTTCTCATTCCTCTTCTGCCGATTTTCTTCCCCTGTCTCACTAGGGTGGGGAGTGAGCAAGCAGCTGGGTGGGGGTTTTGCTGTTGGCCCAAGGCAAACCCACCACACAGGCAAGGGATGACTTGGAGGACTCAGGCTGATGGCACTCCAGGGATGTACAAATACAAAAAGATACCAAGGGTGAAGGAGAGCAACTGAGACAAATGAACAATGTTTGCAAGGGAACAAATGGGTAAAAGCAGAACTGATTAATATATTTACATTACAACCTCGAAGGGGGTGATTTTTAATTTCTTCTTCTACAAACAGAGTGTGCAAAAATATGAAACACAGCTAGGACAGCTGAACCACTTGAAACAAAGAAACCCAAGCATTGTCATTTCATAACCTGGCTTATATGACAATGAGTATTCGTAGTAGCAGTAGACAGTGACATGTGAAGTCTCTGTTTTTCAGTAAGTTAGAGAAGTATTTAGTCCAAAGAGAAAACCCTAGCATACTTGAGATATGACTCAAAGGATCAGAATACTAATTTAAAATCTAAGTAATTTCTGGACAAGCAATGAAAATTTCATACCTAAGAGATTTTCTGAGAGCTCCTTCCAGTGGGATTGAGACTGCACTTTTTCTTCAAGCCTATAAGCAATACAGTATGCTATAAATAACCTCAGCGACCAAAGTTCTTCTTCAGCAGAATTCAGCTTGAGAATGAAGGAGCCCCCAATGAACACATTGTAGAATAGGATCAGTTTAATGACAACAAAGTCATTTTAGAATTACATCAATAATGCGTACTCTGACATCTATTCAAGGCATAACTGGAAGCTTTGTTGTTGCTGCACATTCAGTAACACGTGAGTCCTTCAGTACATTTCTCCTTGCTTCCAGATGACAGTGTGTTTCAGTCATAAAGGGGATCTTGGATCACCATTCAAAATCCACTCTACTGACATCAACTACAGCCTCCTAAGTGCTTTTTGGAGTCCTTTGCTTTGATCAACAACCGCTTCAAAGCTAAAGAAATGTCCCTCTTGAAGAAAGACATTAGCTTCAACAGTTTTGTGTGTCGTATTACAGCCAGTTATTGGGAAAGGGTGGAGAACACCACCATCAATTCCCAGCTCAAGCAAAAACTGCCTTCTAGGAGGCTGAGCAAACCCTTTTCTCCAGCAGAAGTGACAAAGTAAATCCTTACACCTGTAAAGTGGAGGCAAAACCATTTCCTTGCCACAGAGGAATGCGTCCTGGTTATGTAACACAATGAAAATGCTAAGTGCTAAAGACATTAGAGTCCCAGATATTTAAAGAAAGAATTCTCATTTTCTTAAAAGATTTTCAAATAGAAGAACAAAGCTCCAGCAAATCGAGTGTGGTGAATGATCCTGCACTGTCCCCACTCACCTGCATCTAGACAAACTTATTTATCTTTCATGACACCAATTTCTATGGCTCTCTGCTGGAAAGCTGCCAGAGCTATAAGCAAACAGAAACGGATTCAGCTGCTCAGAAGGAACAGAGTATCCGAGAATAGGAAAATTATCTACGTAGGAGGTTTGCCATCAATTTAAGTAAATTATACTCTAAAAGATCATACTGTGAAATGAAGAACTCCTCTTTAATTAAAAACTCCATTTAAAAAAGTATGTATATACAGTTAGCATTATAAAATAAAGACAGAAGAGCTGCTAAACAGGGTCAGAGCTGCTAAAACTCTGGAATAAGCTAGTTTTAAAAATTAGATTTCTATGTGATATTTAGAACTTAATGGGGTCACAACTGGCTTGACTAGTCTTAGTCCAAATAAGGATGGAAGAGATACACACTGGTTTTGGAAACTACAAGGAAATCACTGGTGAAAACCTTCACACCAGCATGATACAAATTAATTGTTATTTTTCTTCCCCTTGGGTTGCAAAAACAAGTAAGACTGTTAGTTTTAAGAATCAACTTAGAGTTCAGGAAGTAAATTACTTCAGAATTCAGATATGTTTATATTAGGTGTCTGGTCCTTGTACAGCCTAAGGGTAGAAAGAGGGACTTTTGAGGTAATGTTCAGAGCACCTAAGGCAGTATCTTGCTCTTGTGCCACTTGCCAATGGACCCCCTCTGCATCCGTGGACTAGAACGGGAGTATCCAGAGCCCAGTACCATAATTTACAGTCCTAAAATAGCTAAAGAAAGTGAGTCAAAACAAAGATAAAGAGAGATTTGTGTATTGTTCAAACTGGCATCAGCAATTTCTTGCATTATTGCAAGAGCATTTTTGCATAGCTAGTAACATCTTGTGGGAGAGGGAAAGGCCTTGAATAAAGTCCACTGGATTTTTGAACAGACTATTAATCTAAGTACATGCATTTTTTTCTCATCTTGAGCTTTAATCCTCCTTCTTTGACATTTCTTATTCTCAGTAGAAGGAGGTGGGGATGTATTATTGAAATGTTTATAGTTTCCTCCAGAAGAAAATAAGTAGAGTTAATGTAGTAGATATATTTCAACATCTTCCCCTCAGCAACCACTATGATGTTGCAAGACAACTTACTAAAGCTGAGAGAAAGTAACAGGGGCGTGTTGCAAGCAGTGTGGTGGATGGAGTGACCCAAGTGCAAGAGCAGGGTGCAGGAGACCTGATTTCTCTGCTGCTGGTCTACCAAGGGACTCTGATGCACAAAGTCAAATGACTTTCTTACCCTCCCTGTAAGTAAATTGAAGTTAAAGACACTGAGACCCACCTTAAGTCCTTCATCGTCTTTGACACAGGACCAAATGTTGTCATGGTTTTACAATATCCTGAAGTTACCCACAACTGAAAGAGCAACTTCTGTCTGGAGAAGAATCCCAGGTAGTAAACACTGGGCTTTCGCAAATAGCTTTTTGTTGCATGTCTTTCTTTAACAAGGGAACAAGCAGCTTGAGGTAACAAGCCATCTTCGAGAAAATTAATAGGACTACTTTTCCAGCTAATTCACTACTTCTCTGGGTAAAATCAGTAATCCAGGATTAAAACCTAAATTATTCTTTATGACCAGTTTTGACTTTTTAAATCAGAATTTTCCAGGTCTTCTACCAGTTATCACTATGTTTTTATATTTCCCGGGAATAAATACATAAATATTTCTATGCCCTTACAAAGAAGCTGATATTGTCAGGGTGTTAAGGGACATCGTCATGGAATCCTGTGTCCTCACATTAATACTTTAAACACTTCCAAAGGTGCTAAAATCCGGAACCTGAGGTCCTTATTATAATCTGGAGAGAGAGACCAGCGTTTTAGCATAAAACTGAGAACACATCAATTAGATGCCTGGAAAGGTGAACTGACTTCAAGCTGCAGCAACACACAGGGCTGCCAGCTACAGAGCATGGGTTTAGAGACTCATTGGCCAGCATCCTTTCTGTGTGATAGCATTGTCCCTGCAAAAATCATGCTCCACAGTATGGTCTGGGCTGCCCAAGCCAAATCAACACGTGCATTGACTCCTCTGTAACGATCCTGGCAGTGGATCCTATCTGCTAACACCACACTTCAGAGTAGATGGCAGCTGATTTCTAAGAAGGATGTATTTTCTTCTGAAGCACAGAGTCCTTGTTCCCCACAGCAACTCAGAACAAGGAGGGACTGAATGTTCAAACTGCAGATCCCTCTTTACCTTCATCAGGTAAATCTCTCAGTGGATCTTTACACTGGTCCTAGCACTGACAATGTTAATACTGTACCTGCTTCATGGCTGAATGGAGGGTGCTAGTCTACCTGGATGCCAGCGTAGCAAATATACCCAGGGCTAACTGCTGCTCCAGGGAACAATTCCAACTTTGCAAAAAGGCACTTTCAGACACAGCAATCACTGTCTTGGAAAAAAAAAAAAAACAAAACCCAAGCATCTGATTGTCTCGGTAGCAGGCGTTCAAAAAATCTTGTTGTTATAGGCAATGACTGTAAAAAAGAACAGAACTGCTGCTTGTGGAGTAGGAGGAAAAGAGTTCAAAATGAATGAGCATGACTCCTTGGCTGCAGCAACCTTTATGAAAAATCTGCTTTCTAATTCCAGAGAACTTCTAATCCCTTAACAGAGAAGCATATGCTCTATTTTAAACTGTATATAATGTAATGGATGGCTATAATTACTTCAACAGAATACAGAACAGTATCAGCCGATATGCACTGCAAGTTAGCAGTTGGAACATACAGCTGCTCATACTTGTTGGTATTTCACATTCATCATTACATTTATTTGCTTACATACAAACTGGAATGAAGTGCCACTTCTCTTTCCAGACAAATAAATTACAAACTGTAGATATCACAAACATTATACAGAAATATGAATTACAAGTGAATGGGATACAAGGATGAGAGGGAGGGGAGACAGAAAGAGTTGCTCACTCTTAAAGTTTTAACCCAAATTCTGCTGAGAAAGAGGATTTGAAGGCTTGGAAGTCTGTGCTGCATGTTGTGTACACAGTAACGTATCTACTCAGTTTAATATTTGCCAGGGAAATCGCAAAGCCCTCGCAGGCTACAGCAGCATATAATCTCCTTGAATGTTTTCCTGAGCTCCTGACTGCGGAATGCATAGATGAGTGGGTCAATGATGGAATTGCACATGATGAGGATAAGGTAGAAGTTAAAGTGGGACATGAAGCACACACAGTAAGGGTTGTAGGGGCAGGAGATGTAGAAAATCAGGTGCAGGAAAAATGGAGCCCAGCACACAACAAAAACTCCAATCAGGATGGTGAGAGTGATGGCCCCTTTCATGTTGGCCCCTTGGCGAATAGGGCCAGTCCCTGGAAGCACAGCGATCTTTTTGATATGCATCCGAGCCATCATGAACATGTGGACATAGAGGGATGCCATGAGAATGAGCATAGTGAAGAACATGCTAATAAGGCAGATGATGACAACGCTGCTGTCAGAGTAAATGATGAACAAAATGCCTGAGACTGTGCAAGCAGCCCAGATGCACGTGATGATGACCCCTACGCGCTTCACCGTCATGATATTATGGTACTGGAGGGCGTAAAAGATCGTAAAGTACCTGTCCACTGCTATTGAGAGGAGACTGCAAATTGATGCGAGCAAGGAACTGCAAATCACTGAGTCAATGACATTATCAATGTTTATGGTAAAGCTCTGTGCGTCTGTGTCTGTGTTGTTTAGCAGCGTGATGACAATCGTTTCTGATCCATTAGACACACTCACTAGCATGTCAGCCACTGCCAAGCTACAGATGAAGAAGTACATGGGCGAATGAAGGTTCTTGTTCTTGGCTATCGCCACGATGACCAAGATGTTCTCCAACAAGCTGATGATGCCCAGAGTCACAAACACTTCGGGTGACACGAAGAGTTGCTCGTAGCAGCCTCCCGAGGGGTGGCCCTTTGCACTGGGCTCGCTGGCACCTCCGTGCAGTCCGTAGCTGTGGTTCCGGAAATGGAGAGGCTGGAGTGTCCCGCGGTGCTGGGTGAAATTCATCTTACGGAGATCCCCTTTCAGCTTCCTGCTTTTAAAACTCCTGTTCCTTTTGCATTCCTTTGAAAACCTTCTTTGGCTTTTCAGCTCGGGAAGAAAAGAAAAATAAGCCAGCACCGAGGCAGGCAGCAGTTCAGAACGCTTTGACTGCTGCTACAAAATAAGGTTTCAAAGTCAGAAATAGGGGTTTACTCTGTCACAGAAGCAGTTCCTGAACACCATCACATTTACCTTGGTGATCTATGCCACAGAGTCCCAACAGTCTGCAAGTTTGCATCAGATTCTCCCCTATGGTCAGCTCCTGTTTAGTTCACTGGTACGCTGCAAGGTTTTTTTGTTCCCTTCCATTAAGAGAGGCAAACATAATATGCCCAAGTGGCTGCTGCAGAGCAGAAACTCATTTCAAACTGCAAGCACCAGTCTCGCTGTCAGACAGTGCATGCCGGCTGCCTGTTTTATGGTGTGTGGAGGAGAAAAATATTCAGGGCACTCTCCGCCTCTGCTTTGCCTTCCAGCCAATGGGGCTCGGGAGCCGCCGAAAGTCGAGGGGCTGCTGCTTCTGAGCCTCTCTGAAGCATCCTGATGCTTCAGATTCAGATGCAGCACGAGCTACCAGTAGCTACGGGAAAACAGATGGGCTACCAGCTATTTGTTTCCCTTCTTGAACTTCTCAGAATAGATTTTAATGCTGATTTTTAATTAGCAATCTTACAGAATCGTACAGCAGAATCTCTGCAGCTGAACTGACAGCTTTTTATCTTCCAGACGCTGATTTTCTGTTATTTACTCTTGCCCCTTCTATGGCACAAAGTTGCTCTGCCTTGTATATGTGGCAAAAGAGGAAAAGGACAAGGAAGCAAAAGAACACGTATTTCCTCTTGGTTCTCTCTCCCAGATCTCCGTTGCATTGCTAACTTTTCTGTGCCTTAGCTGTCCATTTGCAAGACGTTTTGCTGCAAGTTTGCATTATACTTTCTATGTTTCTTGTACTTTTTAAGAAATAGAGAACATTCAAGGACCAAAAACAGAACAAGAAGCCAAAGTCACAAATGCCTTAATAAATTGTCCTAAAGAAAATAGGTTTTCCCACGTGATAGCCTTCTTCATTGTCATCTTTCCAGGAAGGAAAAGATTATAGGGTTTATTGCAGAGGTCCTGTTGCCATCAGGAATTAGGATTTTAGGCAGAAAAATAAAAGCTAGTATTTGGAATAGATGAAGGAAAGCAGCAGAATACAAAGTTGCAACCTGTAAGAACTGGGGATAATACACTGTTAATGGCACAAAGGCATCAACAAATCTGCTAAAAGTCCATCTGGAGGGATGTCCCTGTGCTTACCTGGCATGAGCTGAAAGGCAGCTTGTGTGCAGTCTGCCAGGTAAAGCCCTTGAGAAGAAGCAGGAAAAGAACGCCAAATGAATACGAAGAGACAGGGACAGAAGTTGTTTTGCTGTTTCCTCTTAAAGTATTGCAACGGATGATTGAAAAACAAATACACTGAACAAAGCCTAAAGTACACGTGGATTTTAAAGCTATGGAAGCTATAGGAAAATCCGTCACTACACCTGAGAGTAATGTTTGCAAGAAAGTTCTCTGAATGAACATTTCCAGTCAACGGCCAGGAAGGCTATGGAGGGGTCTATATCTGGCAGGAGTCTATTTTCTTCAACCTCTCAACTTTTTTTCATCTTCACTGTACTAGCTGGTTTTAAAGTGAAGAGTTATAAAGACATACAGGAATAAAGCACGCCTGTGAAAGCACTACTATTTGTATTCAACATTTCAGCACCAGGGTGAAACAAGATTTTACTTTCACATTTGGATTTGCTAGAGATCTATGGTTATAAAGACCTGTATCAGAAGAAAAGCCTCAGCTAATTATTTCTGGGCCTTTCCCCAGACAGACTGCTTCATAAAGCTGGAACATAAACACCAGAGACAAACAAAATAACTTACAGCACAGGAAATCCCACATTCATCAGTCTGGAAAACATCATTCACCAGTAGCATCCTTGCAATGAAAGAATAGCTTGCTGCTGAGAGGGTGAGATTTACTCTCCTATCAAGACATAACGCCAGTCAGGATTCAAAAAGATTTATTATCTAGTTACTGATCCCTGGGCCAGTGTACACTAACTCCTGCCACAGACTGGACTTACATACCAAACCCTTCTGGACGTAGCTATAATGCGAGAGCAGGGAGAAAATTTATATGAAGACTGATGTGGGAGAGCAGCATCTCCCCAGACAAGATATTTTCCTACACTTGCAGCCAGAAATGTGTAATCTTCAAGTTACCCCGGGGAAGCAGCCACTCAGCATCCCTTCCTTCATCATCTCCCTCCACGCTGGAAGTGCCCACAGCACAGGGATCTCTGTCCTTCACTTACTGAGGTGGAGTTTGAGCGGCAGAGGCTGGCAAGAACAGAGACAAGCTGCCTCCGGAGCACAGCACCCAGTTTGCTCCAGCTGTCTGTCTGTCTATCCCTCTTCGGGCGCCTCCCTTCCTCTGCACATTATCTCTGTTCTCATCCCCATTTATCTTTCCACTTACTATCTCTCTTCACCCAGAAGCTATGCAGACAATGCTCCTTGCTTGATTTTTCTCTGGACGTGGTCACAAAAATGCAACATTGGTTATAACAAAGGAAAGAAAAGAACACTTCTCTCCTACCCACAGCCATTACTCACCTCAAAATTTCTCCTTCTGCTCTGCATTCTTGGGGCAAGGTTGTTTCAGTGTGTTAGCCATTCATATTTGTGGGATGAGGGTATGTGACTGGAAGCAATAGACTTATGGTAGCTTAGCAACTCAGTTGAGGCACTAAAGAGGTGATGTACCATTAGCCTGCTCTGACTAGAAGGTTATAACAAGTTGTATGAGCACTTTTTAAAATGAGAGACTATGTATGTGCATCTAAATACTTCTGCCGTGGAAGATGGATAGATGCCTCTGGGTGCCACTTAACAAAAACCAACCCACATAATGTTAAAATCTTTCAAAGGATTCTAGCTCTGTCATGCTTGCAAACAAGTCAATATTTCATTTTTTTAGTCATAGACAACAGGAGTATTGTCTAACATGCATTGTCTAAACTGTTTCTTATGTTTTAAAAAATGAAGCTGAGCTAACAGTTCTTCCAAAAGTGGTGGCTGGCAAAGCTTTTCAGCACCATGGAAAAACATCTATAGCTGCAGAAAACTATGATCTGACAACAGTGATACAGTAATACGAGCTCCAGCTCTTAAGAGAAATAAAACAGGAACAAAGATTTGATACCAGCTTCCCCTTTCATATGAGGAATCCTATGATAAAAAAATATTATTTTGACCTGTCTCTAAAAATGTCCATTTTAAGCCTTCCTCCTACAAAATTCCCACAGGCCCTATACTGTTTCCAGCTACCTGTCAAAGTCCACCCCCCAGACTGGATTACAGCCATCTCCACCTCACAACATTTTGAAGAGCTGAGTTACCCTCTGACAGCTGCTTTTGAAAGTCAGAAGAAAGTGTTCACTGGAATCAATACCAAGCAGATAAAACCCCAACAGTGATACAGGAAGACAGGCAGAGTCCTGAGCAAGCTGTATAGGACCACTACAGGAGAAAAAAAAAGGTAAAGGGAGTTAGCACAGGCACTTGCCTGCTCCAATGCAGTCTGAGATCTCTTTGAATCCCATCTTGCTCAAGCAAGGAGATGATGTTTACCACTTCAACAGCTGTCTGTGGAAACAGATGAGGGGCTGTGAGAAGCTGGAGAGAAGGAGGAACCAAAGAAGCAGGTTACTAACACTCAACCAGTCCCCTAGAGCTGTTCAAGTGTGCCGCTGCTGTGCAAAGGGCACTGCTGCATTTACATGCACAAGCATAACTGAAAGAAGTTTTTGATACATGTGCTCAGATCCAGTTTTTCAGTGCATTCAAAACCTCAAGTCCATAACACAGTAAAAGGGCTGTAGTATATTTTAGCATGCTGATTTTGCAATATAAAAGGAGTCAAGCAATTAAATTTTGGAAGCTTCTATGGGATTTTAGCCTGCATCGTATCCCTATATTACAGCAAAGGCAAATTCCGCCTAACACTCAAAATACCCACCACAAATGGTTAAAATAATGCAATGCACTTTTCCATCCTGCCCACAGATGTCATTGGAAGAAGCATTTCTTTGATTCTTTCTAACTCTAATAAATTAACATGTGAGCAATATGGAGACACTTGTTTGTTCCTGTATTTGGACTGGTAGTTTTTTAAGTTGGTCCTTGAACGTATTGTTTTCTTTTCCAGCAAGTCTGGTACAAGCATGAAGAGACCTATCAACACAGACCTGACTATCATAAACTTCAGGTGCTACCCTAGGATACATAGGAATACTTAGGAGAACTGGCACTGGTTTGGTGTGAAGTAAAGGTAATGTCTGTTGTAGATAGCAAAGAAAATCCATATGGTAGAAGGCCACTAGTTCTGCAGTACAGAACTTGAGATGTCTATGTGTAATTTATTTCACAAAAAAAAAAATACGACTGTAGACCAACTAAATTGTTATTCTTTGTGCTTCTGCAAACAAGTGTAAGAAAAGGTAATGAATCAGTGGAGGTTTTAGTCAATAAAAAATAAATTGTGCAGTCGGACTTCTATTCAGAGTCACAGAAATGTTGGTTGGATTGGACTTCCGCAAGTCATCTCATCCAGATTTTGCTTGGAAAGGGATTGCCACCGCTATTAGATCAGGTCAGCTGTGGCTTTATCTAGCCAAGTCTTAAAAAACTTCTAAGAATGGAGATCCCACAGCCTCCCTGGATAATCTGTTCATGTTTTGCATTGCTTTTCTATTTAAAAAGGTTTTCCGACTCTGAACATCCCAAGGCTACGTAACATGCCCTACAGGAGAGGCAGAGGGAGCTGAACTGGTAAAGTTTGTTAAAAAGGAGGCTAGGGGGTGATCTAATAGCTAATGAAAGGGAAGGTACAAAGGCTATAGGGCCAAGCTCCTCTTGGTAGTGCCAGGCGACATAGCAAGAAGCAGCAGTCACAGATTGTGGCTTGGGTATGTAAGCTAAGTTCCTGCCCATCGTGACAGCCCTTCGATGATCCAGCTTCAGTTTCTCCACTTCCTTCTTGAACTGCAGGGGCCCAAAGTTGAACACTGTTCCAAGTACAGCCTCCTCCATGCCAAGTAGAGGGGGATAATAACCCACTTCAATCTGTCCGCTGTGCTGCTCCTAACGCAGCGGAGTGCCTGCTTTGCCCCGTTTGTAGTGACAGTGCACTTTTGGCATTTTGTCAACGGTTTTGACATTCAACATAAGCCCTTTGCTGTCCTTTTCAGCAAGGCTGCTACTCAGGCAGTCCGTGCCGGTTGTGTACTGATGCATGGGGCTGCTCCACCCCACGCAAAGAGCTTTGCACGTCTTGCTCACCTTCATAAAGTTTCTGTTGGCCCGATATTCCTGTCTCCCAATATCCCTCTGGATCAAAGCTCTGCCGTTTACTATGTCCACCATCCACCCCCTCAACTTACGACAATCTGCAAATTTGTGGATGGTGCATTCTGTATTAACACCCCAGTTAGTGATGGAGATATGAAGCAATTGTTCCCAGTAAAGACCCCAGGCTACTCCATTTGCTCCCAGCTATCGGCTGGACTGTTTCCCAGTGTTCAGTACATTGACCATTACCTTCTGACACCTTCAGCCCAAGAAGTTTTCAACCCACCTGCGACAAGTGAATTCAAACACTGGTCAGTGGAAAACTGGTCTAATACATTTTAATCCAGCCTTTTATTTTGGAGTGTTGAATGCCTTGTAATATTTGTAAATTGTTTTCAACCTTTCTCACTTGAGGTAAAAGTGGTTCCTAAATCAAGGAGCTTCAGTGTTGAGAGCAGGAGTCTCTGGAGCTTGCCTCTTTTCCTCATGTCTGTTAGTTAGAAGAGCAGGAGAACTCTTTAGCCACGGAAAAGCACAGAAATTTGTATTCTGCTGGCAAATAATACATTTGCACTTACTTGAAGATGCTGTAAATGTGCAGAAGCAGAATGGTTTCTGTTAAAATGGCATGAGGAATACAGAGGCTTTAAGCACTTAACTGTTTAAATCTGTTCTCATTTCTATTTTAGGTGATCGCTGTTGTAATCGTGGAGATCATTAATTTGCCGTCAATGCAGCAATCACCACCTTTGTCTTAGTCTTTTCTCCCCCATTCCATTCCTCCCAAATAATCAATTTTCTTTTACTTGCTTGCAAATTTAGGTGCTTGTCTGTTCAGACTCATCTGAGGCACTTTGTTCAAATAACTCCACAATCTCCTTAGTGTTGATATCCTTTTGCAAATACCTCTCCAAAAGACGTACAGCACTATGCAGGATTAAGTATAAATTAAACATTGCCATTCATCCACATCAGCAAACCAAAAGCCAATAACCCTCAACTTGTGACTTTCTAGGTTTGTTCTACGCCAAAAAATAAGCTGTTCTCCTGGCCTTTTGCTTGATTCATGACCTTTGTATACAAATACAGCAGAGGAAATACTTCTAACAACTCCATGCTCTTCTTCACTCCCTATACACTCCCGAACGGAGCAGTTGTCAGCACTACCCTTGCTTCTCTCACTTTCGATCATGAGACTATTTTATATTAAGATGTCTAGAATGATTTTCACTTTTCCAGTTCATCATATTCAGTTTTCTGCCTTGATAATATTCAGTTTTTTTCTGTGTGAGAGGTGCAGTAGCATTTTATACTGGCAGAAAAATGATCTAGTCAGTCCAGCTGTCTAACCATGAAAGCCTGAAAAATGGTATCTCTCATTATAGTTGAATGAGAAGCAAAGAATCAAGGCAGAAAAACTGACAGATCATCATTTAGTGATAGCCCAAGGTTGCACCGTGGCAAAAAAGCAGCTGTTTTGGATGATGCCAGGTCACTTCAATTCAGACCTTGGAGTGGAGTTTTAACCTATAGTTAATCTGAGATAGAAAGTTACTCACTAGTTTGAGTTTTCTCTTCCAGTCCGTTCACTTCTGAGGGTCATTTTTGTTATTCCAGTGGAAAAGTCATGCAGCTGCTTCTTCTACTCATACTGTAAAGTGGGTGGTGCTACACATGCAAAACGATTAGCAGGTTTGAAATCCATTGATTAGGAGCCTCTGTGGGCTGGTTTTGGACGGAATAGAGTTAATTTTCCTCATAGTAGCTAGTATGGGGCTATGTTTCGAATTTGTGCTGAAAACAGTGTTGATAATACAGGGATGTTTTACTTATTGCTAAGCAGCACTTACACAGAGTCAAGGCCTCTTCTGTTCCTCACACTGACCCACCAGCGAGTAGGCTGGGGATGCAGGAGAAGCTGGGAGGGGACACAGCTGGGACAGCTGACCGTAATTGACCAAAGGCGTATTCCATACCATATAACTTCATGCTGAGCAATACAAAGCTGGGGGGGAGGTTGGCGGGGGGGGGCACTGCTTGGGAAGTGGCTGGGCATTGGTTGGTGGTGAGCAACTGTTTTCATTTGCATCACGTATCTTTCTTGTGTTATTTTCAGTTTCAGTACAATTTTTAAAATTTTTGTTAGTATTATTTCAATTACTAAACTGTTTTTATCTCTTTCCATAAGTTTTCTTACTTTTACCCTTCCAATTCTCTACCCCCGTCCCACTGGGGTGAGTGAGCGAGCGGCTGTGTGGCTCTTAGTTGTCAGCTGGGGTTAAACCACAACACTGTAAATCAGGATTATTTATTGTCTAAATTAAGGAAGATACCAGCAGCTGCGGTCACAGCCCTGTCTCCAGTGTGTGCGCCATCCTTTAGTGCTGCATGGCACATGCCCTAAAAGGCTTATGCTTGCAGAGTTTTGGGGGGTAAAACTCTTTGATGATGCAGGTCTGGGGGCAATGACATGCAATTAGATCTGAACGTGCATGACAAAATAAAAAGGGAACATTAATCCTATAAAACCATAGTCTGATAGCAATTGATGCAGAAAAAAATTATTAAGGAAATACAGTCCATTCACTCCAAAATAAACTCCAACCAACCCAGAATTTAATAACTCAGTACTGCAAATTTATACTCCCAATGGTTTACAGTTATAGGACCTACGTTTTCATTCAACTAATTTGTGTTTAATATCTATGGTTATAAGAATGCAGTCTTCTACACCAAATTCCTTGTGTTGTTTCACTTATACCTTGATTCTCCGATTATGCATTTTGTGCATATGACAAGTTCACAAATTACTAGGCTACTGCTGTTACCATGACATCATTTCTCTAGTACCTTCAGAGAGAGAGATTTATGCTTAGTAGCCACTATTCAAGATGCATAATTTATGTCTCAATGGGCCTACATATATACAGTTACTCAAAACCAGATTATTTTAACCCTTCCGAAATGTTTTGCATGCGCACACACACATATAAAAATAAATAAATAAATAAATATATAAACCCACTTTCATCTCAGTTCCATATAGTGCAGTCATATTCTGTATTGTTCTGTGCTCTCCCAAATCCATGTACAGAAGGTAGGAGCTACTCCTCAAGAAAGTCCAAAGCAGGTTGAACTCTGTTAGCAAAGGCAGTCTGCAACTGTGCAGCTGCATAGTGGACTTTCATGACTTCCGTACATTTTGATAGCTCCTCAGATAACTCTGTTTTTTAGCAGAGATAATGGAAAAATCCTGGACAGAGTCTGCCAGTTCAGCAGGGAGTGCTTAAGCTCATTGTGAATTGTTGTTCTTCACAAGGAATTAAATTAGTTGAAAACAACTAGTAATATTGAAGTCATAATCTGGTATAATGCATAAAGTAGATGCACCAAGTCATATGACAAAGGAGTTAACCAGCAGTGGTGTCAGAATAAGACTGTAGATTAAAAGACAAACCTGAGAGTGATGTCTTGAGGTAAGCATAGCTTCACTGACACGCAACCCAAAAGAGTCACAGTTTTCTCTAAGACCTGGACACAGAAAGGGAAAATGCAAAATGTCTAGACTTTTGAAGAGCTATAGTGTGTCTTCAGCCATTTGGTTTCTTGACAATCTCTTTGCATCAGTCATCAACACATGGTGACAAGAATACCCCATTTCATCTTGTGACAACTGCTGCAACTGCTGGTACTCTCTAAGCTCTCTGGTACTTTAAAAAGACTGAATTAGAAGATTGTACTGATAGAGAAGCTGATACACCGGAGAGCAGAAAGATTTCATTTACAAAGCTCTCATAGAAAAAGTCTTCTTAGAAAATTCGGGGGCATGAACCAATTCCTTTTTTGAACAGCAGAGATGGTCTATACTAGGTCATTACTCAGAACTTCTAGTCCTCATTGAAGGGCCATTTTTATTAAACTCAGGAGGAGTCTCCTTTCTTTTCTTTTCAGGATGAGGATGCATGCATTATAAATGCTTTTCCTTTCTGCTGCTGAGGTACAGATTGTGTAGCTGCCTTTGACAGAGACTGACAATTTTCTGTTATGGCAGGCTTTCATGAAAGGGGTGAATGAGTATATGAGAGCAGTGCAATAAATTAAATGGAGTAGCTCTTGCCTTTATGGTGTTCAAAACTCCAAATTCTAAGTTTGTTAGGGAAAGAATAGGAGCGAGAGGAGATGGTAGCAGAGTAACACAGGAATCACCTTGTCATGATATGGTGCAAAGCGGCATGGCTGAGAAATCAACCTGGGTTAGAAGATGCTTTCTACAACAGAATAGATAGCACTGCAGGGGGTCTAAATCCTTAAAGTGATTTAAGATTGATAAGGGCTCAGAGGCAGTCTTCTGTCTGGAGAACTGTGGGTGAAAGTACATTGCCTTTGAGAAGTGACCAAGCAAATCCCCAGAGGCCTCAAGTTAGACCTGAAACCCTTTAAAATATTAGCAATATTTCATCTGTCTTTGTACCAAAAATCAAGAGATCTTGTTGAAGTTAAATGTTTAATTGAGAAATTGGAGGGTTAGTTGAAAGCTTTGAGGGTTGAACAGGAATGGCCAGAGTAGTGGAAGCTGTGTCTGAACAAACACTGTAATGTTGGGTATTTTCTTTGATTTTGGTCTTCAACCCAGAAATCACAAAAAGAGATCTTGGAGTTTATAGGTGGAAGGAAGACAAATTTAGGCCATCCAAGAGCTTCTGCTTGAAACAGGTGAAGAAGATCTAGTTATACAGACAAAAAAAAAATCTCTCTAAAAATAAAAAGGAAAATCCGGGGATATATCCACTTGTCTATGAGAACCAGTTTGCTTAGACTTTTCATAGACAGCTGTTATAGGTGGGGAAGAAGAGGTTAGAACATTAGGAAGATTTCCACACCGCTTGCTGGAGCCAGTACTTTCTGGGAGACCAGGGAAAAAGAAAGTACCAAAGGATCCTGACATATCATATGGCAGACCCCTCAATGAGAAAGGGAGTCTTTGCAGCCATGTAAACTAGGATGTCAAACGGCTCAGGGGTAGGCTCATTCAGTTAGTCCCCTACTCCAGAGTGAATTTTACTGTGACACTGTGTGAGCAACAGAGATAAGATTTCTTTCTCACATAATGATGTGCAAGAACAAGGTAGAGAATTGTAAATATGAGATGCAAGGGAAACAAAGACAATTCAAATGCACATTACATTTCCTTTCCAATAAAGGGAAACAGAAAACAAGCTAAAATCCCTCCAGGGACTGTTAGCCTTAACAAACATATACTGATAAGGCAGTGTGCTACACCTTACGATACTGCGCATTGCTGCAGATAACTAAAAAAGTTTTAAAAGAAAAAAACTGAAAAGACTTCAGAAATTAGTTAGGTAAAGAACATCAGAGAAAAACGAAAAAAATTGTAAAAAAACGCAAACAGTCAAAGAGATTTTTCATCACCATGGGAAACTTTTAAAAGCTTACTCAAAACTAACATGGTAGATAACTACATCCTGGGGACAACTGATCTAGATTTCTTTTTGAGAAAGGCAGTAATTTCCAACAATTATTGCTGCTAATATTCAATAGAACTTCCTTAGCATCTTATTTTAAGAACTCTGAGATTTTTTTCTGGTTGTCTTCAAACTCAGTCAGATACACCATCTAAGTTAACTCAGATCACATATTACAAGTTTTCCTAAAAAAGGCTGCTTCATCCTTCTTCCTTTAATAAATGAAATTCAGAACTCCTTTGAAAGAACTCAAATAAGCAACTTCTTTCTCTGCCTATGAGGAGGTTTTCTTTGGAATTTTAGAAAATGCTTATCAAAACAGGAGGAGAATAGTAAAATACAGTTACAGGAGTGACCTAGCTTATTTGAGTTACTAATCCTTATGCATTATCACACGCTTAGTAACAGACTAATTCAGTTATGGCCGAAAGAACTGAGAAAGGGAAAGCTGCAACACTCACCTAAAACAAGGTCATAGTTTCCTTAAGACCTCTCTTCAGCAAAATGCACCTCTGCTTACTTCAGATTATAAAGAAACATTCTTGTGGCTGGTACAGCAGCTAAGACCCCCTGTCAAACCCACAGAGACTCTGAGAAGCAAAGAAAATCAGACAGGGAAGGAAAGTAGCCCTGTCTTCAGCTGAGAAACTACTGATGGCAAGGGCACATCCTTCCCCTTCAAGTTTTCCAGGTGTAGTTATGTACTTGGCTCTCATCTACTGGGAAGAAGAGCAAGCTCTGCCAAGTCCTGGAAGACTTTTATTTAAAAACAGCTCTTATAAGCATCTCTCTATATGAGTAACTAGTAGGATGAAAAGGATTTTCTGCAATGAAGCATAGCAAGATTCTTGTGAGGGCTGTCAGCTTCTTTTCCACCTCACCTAGTACAAAGTCCACACAGATAATAGTTAGCGAGGTCATTAAAATTCAAGCAAGTGATTTTCTGCATTAAAATGGTTCAAATCACTGAGCCAGAAGAGAGTAGTTTTCTGTGACAGGGTCATGGAAGACATGTAATTACATTCCAATTAGTTTAAAGTACAGAAAAGAGAAACAAGGATGAAGTATCATAGGTCTGGTTTAACTATCAGATATGAGGATGTGCTCCCACTGCTTGCTATATGAGAATATCTGAGTATTTTGTATTAAGTAAGCAGGCAATTTAAAGGCCAGTGATGTATTAGTTCAGTTGAATAGCAGAAATCCTTCCCTCATTTGAAAAAAATTCTGTTTTCTTTACATTTGCCCTGCCTCCCCAGAGATAATTTTCCATACATAGTGGCACAGAATTAATGGAAGTGTCAAGTTGAAACCTTTTTAATGCTTTTAGAAAGTCAGTGACACGAAGGGAAATTTTGTTTAAAGGTATCTGATTTCCAGTCTATTGCTGTCTGCAGAGCAAGTCTCACTGAATTTGATATCAAGCATTTGATATATTCATGTGAAGGAACCACATGAGCATGGGACCCCATTGTCCTAGACACTGTGCAAAATACAGTCTATCTCTTCCTTAGAGAATAATTGGTGTCTCAGAGTGGATTGGTTTTTACATGGGAAAGTAATCCTTGGCTGGCCTCTACAATCTCCGTCTAAACTACAATTTTATACTGCACCCAGTCTCACAAAATACTCAACATGATGCAGTTATCATTATTCCTATTAATTCAGGGCACTTCCAAGGCCTAGAGACCAACTTGAATCAAATTCCAAAAGATAAGCCATTTAAAGAAGAAGTCAAGGTTCATAGGAGGCTGAACTCCGTAGTGTCTATTATTAGCTCCATCACATGGCATTTCCTATCCAGAACAAGGTTACCAATCCAACACTGCAGAGGTTAATGGCAGATACAATTTACAAGCTACACATTTCTTGAAAAGAACTACATGTGCTTTTAGAAAGCTATCAAACTCTCCTGAATATTCTAGTCTAACTCAGGACTTTTTATCAATGTCTTTTCGTGCTTTCTAGCCCAAGGGTGTATCCCCTTTTCTGCATTTGTACGGTAAGTTTCTTATCTTCAGTTGGGTTATTGTGCAGACTGCTGCTTTGAATTCAGACAGTAAATACACTTTACCTTTTTCATGTCTGAATTTCATTCATTTGCTATTTTGAAATGGCAGAAAAGTGACGATCGGACTTTTTACCTTTTGGCTGGAGAGAGACATCAGCATTTCTCACTCTCCCATTGCTACATTCATGCAAGAGTTGTACATTATCCTCTTATGTTATTTCATACACAGTAGGGATCATAATTTTGTCTGACACTACCTAAGCTTTCTGCTCAGGCAGGGATGCTTTCTGGAACCTGTTAGAAGCTTCACTTTTAAACCTTCATTTGAATCGGCTCATTTTCTGAAATATCGATTTGGTTCCCAAGTTCTTCTCAAGCTCTTGGCAAGTTTATTCTCAGAAGTGTAAAGAAAAAAAAGGACGATAAAAGTTTATTTTCATTTAATTATCAATACTAATGCTCTGAAACTCTTTAACAACATCATTTTTGGGAATGCAGTCTCTTCTGTTAAATATATTGCTACAGCTTATCTAGTACATGCCAAATACATTGTAAATGTATGAACATTCAGTCACTCCTCAGCTATGGAAGCTCTTTTGAAATCTGTGGCAAAATTTTTGCTAATTCATTAAAATCTTGCCTTTAGAAGTCTGTCTTGGTTACAAATCAACTATCCAAAGTCTGCCTTTGACTGCCATCTTTCATTTAAGCTAGGACATACAAAACAAAAAAGAGAGAGAAAGTAAAATCTGAAGTGTATGTATGTTTCTATTAAATTTTCCAAATAGCTCAGAAACCAGTAATTCACCCTTAGTGAAAAAGATTATCATTATTCCCTTTTTACAAAAGCATTAATGAACATGACAAACTTTTTCCGGATGTAGCACTGCACTCTTCAAAGAAACACAGAACCAGTAGACTGAAATTATGTGTCCCAAGAAGATGATCGAGACTGAGAAAGCTTAGCTTGATATAAATACTGCATGATTGATGGTTTGGAAAGAATACACAAAATTCAACTAATGTGCAAATTATTCCCTTCAAACCAGAATTTCAGAGCAATATACTTTACAATATTTAATCTCTGGACATAAATCTGGAATTATGCACATAAAATAAAAGCTTTGTGTTAAGTCTAGCTTCTGTCTCTCAAGGTAAGAGTTTTCTTAACTTTATCTTGAACTGCCTTAATATTCTTTATAAGCTCTTCTATTGCAAATTCAGGTAATATTGAAAATTATATGAAATTATTCAAGAAGGATTAATATTATTTCATAAAATATTGTATTAACAGAAAAATGCTATCTCAAATTGGCCAAAATCATCCACCAAACTAATAAAGTTTCATTAATATTTCCAGTCAAAAATATTTTGTAGCAAACAAATGCATTGAAATATATTGGCATTCCCCACTTCAAAATTTTCACATTAAAATACAGCAACTTTTATTGTAAAAGAGGAAATGAAATGAAAATCAAAAGTGTTTCTTCTTGTTCACTTACAGCATTTGGGGCAAATCTCAATTCTTTTTTTCTGCCCTGAAGTTCTGGGTTAGCCAAAGCAACCATCAAAACCCTGTAATTATTCACTGTATTACTTTGAGTTGATCAGGAAAAAGGGTGAAAACTGGGTAATGTACCTGCATGGTGGTATTTGTTTAACTTGCATGTTTGAGTGTGCAAACTTAGTGTGCCGCCCATTTTGCCCTTCACAGTGCTGGCCAGCGTGAACTCTGATTAAGCTTTGGATGCACAAATTTTCTCCTTACGGTGGCAAACATCATGTCTGTAGTCCTCCTGTGTCACCTGTCCTTGCTTCCAAATGTCCATACACTGCCCTTCTCGATCTAAGTTCTAGAAAAAGAACTCTGCTCATCCAACCCAGCCTTCTGCCCCACTTGTTTGACTTCCGACACTTTGGAATGGCCTGCTCCTGTACTCTTAAGAAACGGCTCTTAAAAACCGATGTCGTAGTTTAACCCATCAGCTGGGAGCTAGGACCACCCAGCCTCTCACTGGCAACTAGGACCACACAGATCCTCACTCACTCTTCCCTTCCACAGTGGGATGGAGAGGAGAATGGGAAAAAGTAAAACTCGTGGGTCGAGATAAAGATAATTTAATAAGACAACGAAGGAAATCATAATAATAATGATGACGATGAAGAATATGCAAAACAAGAGATGCACAATACAATTTTTTTTCACCACTTGATGACCATTTAAGCAGCCAGTCCCTAAGCAGTGATCACAGAACTCACGGATTTCGCCAAACTCACAGAAAAAGACTGAAATAATGGAAAAAGAGACAACTCCGGGAAAAAGAGAAAACTCATAGAAAAAGAGGGTTCCTGCCGCTTTGCCAAACCCCAGCTAGAAACTGAGCACGATGCCTATGTTATGGAATATTTCCATTGGGCATCTTGGGTTCGCTGCCTGGCTGTGCTTCCTCCCAGCTCTTGTACACCTGCTCGTTAGCCGAACATGGGAAACTGAAAAAAGTCACCAATCACCACTTCGCCCACGAGACCCACTCTGTTTACAAACAACAAATCTAGAAGAGCACCTTTCCTAGTCAGCTCCCTTAGTACCTGCACCAAGAAGTTATCTTCAATGTGCTGCGGGAATTTCCTGGACCTGTTTCTGTCTGCTGTACGATATTCCCAGTCGATGTCTGTGAAGTTAAAATCACTCCTAAGGACAAGGGCACCTGATCTAGAGACATCCCTTAATTCCGCACAGAATAATTCACTGGTGTTGCTGTCCTGGCCGGGTGGTCTATAGTAGGCTCCCACAACAACAGCCGCTTTATTTGCTTTCCCCTTCATCCTTTCCCAGAGGCTCTCAACCACGTCGTCACACGATCCAACCCCTCCCTCACACACAGCGCCAACCCCCTGCTGCCCTGCCCATCCCTCCTGCAGAGCCTGTAACCGTCCGTCACTGCACAGCAGTCACAGGGCTCAGCCCACCAGGTTTCGCTCATGCCAATGGTGCCGTAGCTCTGGGACTGGGACAAAGCTTCTAGCTCCTCCTGCTTGTTCCTCACGATACGCACATGTGTATAGAGACATTGCAAAAGTGCTCCAGTGTACTCAGCACATTGTGAAGCAGACTGATAGACGTCGCTGGCACACCATCCTTCTAATGCTGGTGTGCCACTCCATGGCTTATCACTAACAAGCCCTGTTTTATCTCTTTTCCTCCTTGAAATCTAGTTTAAAGCTCTTTCAATGAGCCTTGCTAACTCTTGCGCAAAGATCCTTTTCTCCCTTGGAGAAAGGTGTACCCCGTCTGTTGCCAGCAGGCCTGGTGTCATGTAGGCCATCCTGTGATCAGAAGACCCAAAATTCTGCTGGCGACACCAGTCACGGAGCCAGGTATTGATCAGCTGGGCCTGCCTGTTTCTTTCAACATCATTCCCTGCAACTGGAAGGACAGGGAAAACATTACTTGTGCTCTTGATCCATTAGCCAGTTGCCCCAAGGCCCTGAAGTCTCTTTTGATCATGCCTGGACTTGTTATTGAGCTTCATGGCTGCCTACATGGAAAAGCCGTAAAGGATAATAATCCAAGGGCTGTACCAGGGTAGGAAGTTTTGTTGTCACAGCTTTAACTCAGGCCTTAGAAAGGCATCAGACTTCCCTAAGAGGCGGGTCAGATTGGCACATTGGACCTTCTGTTCTCCTCAGAAGAGAGTCTCCTATGAAAATGGCCCAGAATTATTTCTTTATGGAAGTGATTTTGACACAAAGTGTAGGACACCTTAACCTTGGCAACACCTCCAACCTGGACGAACCATCATCCTCATCATTGTTTGGTTCCTCTTGCAGAGCCTCGTACCAGGGCTCCAGGGAAGGCGGGGTAGTCATGGAGGAGATTTGCCTGCTGTGCTGGGCAGGAACTTGTTGCCATTTCCCTCTGTACCCTAAGTTACCGTGACCTGAAAAACAACTGTTTTTATCCCTGTGCAACTGCCTAATATGTATTGTGTTTACCTACTGGGTTTCTAGCCCTCATTAGCTTTTCTTTACTTAATTTACTCAATCTTTCCTCATGGGTTACATTTTCTGGACCTCTGGTCATTCTCATTGCTGTCCTCTGGACTTTCTCCAACTGGTCTGTATCTCTTCTGAAGTATGAGTCAGCAAGGTTAATGGAATTTGTATTTATGCTATTGCATGACTGATGCTTAGTTGCTTGAGTTTATTTTGCTAATAGTTTTACACCATATTACACAGTTCAAAAGAATATGAAAGATTTGACTAAGAAGCTTACAGTTTCTTTTTTGTTTGTATGGTGAATCCTCTGCATAATGGTTAGAAATTACCTACAACAATCATAAGCAATGGCCATTCATTAAAAATTAATCAGGAAGCACTTAGATAGCTCTTTTTTGCAGCTGCAAAATTCAGGAGTTTTTAAAAGTGGTTAATTACTCACTTCCTATGCACTTTTGTTTCAGAAAGGCAGGAAAACAGATACATGGTCCTGACTTTTGTAATTTTCATCCTTGTATAATATGTTCCTGCACGCCAACAGAAACACAATAATCCTCAAAATATTTTCCCAAATGTCTCCTAAAACCCACAGAGGCAGCAGCTGAAAATATTTTTCTGCAAAACTGTAGCTGTTTGCTCCGTCACTGGTAGCAGTAATCTGCATGCTATAGAGTTCTGCACCTTTAGCACGTCAGGAGCTCTCATATAAAAAAAGGCATTTTTTACAATGGCAACTTTACCCTACCCTATAGAACTCACATATGCTACAGGTCTGGATGGGTCTCACTGAAAATGTAGAGCTATTTGTTTTCTTTGCAAATATTGCTATGTTCCAGAGACTTTCTGTAGCAGAGTTTTTTCCTCTAAGTACAAGAAAAAATGTGGATTTATTTTCTGAACTTGGAGTTATGAGATAAGTTCTTTTGTAACTTATCAATTTGTTACAGCAGGCAGAGTCTTTTTTCATGTGTGACGACAGCAGGAGAGAATCCTTTTCTGGGAGCTACTCTGTGCCATTCAAGGAAATCAGATTAATAGCACATTAAACTCTCCTCCAGACTGAAATAATGTCAAAAGACATTTTTTTTGCGCAGACTTTCTCAAAGATCCTCTGTCACAGATTTGAACTAGCATGTTCTTGGTTTCACATATATTATTTGTAACTTGCAGTTACTTCAAGTCTATCTGCTTGACCTAGGAAACCCAACTAAAAAGAGGTTTTAGGCAACCAAGAATAGTTGCAGATAATTGCCTTCTTGTAAGCTTTACTAGTTATAGAAGAGGGACAGCCACACACAAAAACAAGTTGTATGTCATTTGACGTGGGTAAAATAAAAATAACCTTTTCTCTGGAGAGTTTCTTTCCAAATAAATATGTTTATTGTTCATGGGTGCTGTTGATGAGTGCTAACTCTCCAACAAGTAGTGCTGGACAGAACTGCACAAACAATGTTGCAGGGTGAGAAGAGGGTGCAGTTGGGTCTCCACTGGACAGACCCTCTGCTACAGGTTTTCTTTCTTCTCCTCTGCTCACAGTGTGGATGAGCATTGCTTCAAAGTCACATGCCAGCTGGCTGCTCCCCAGCATCATTCTCTTTAAAGCTGTATTTCCCCAGAGGATGATGCAGTAAAAGCAAAGGGGAAAAAATGGTATAATGTGTATGGGACAACACAGTGCTACATCAAAAAGCAGAAGAAAAGTTGTGCTTCCTGGTAGTCTGCTCCTCCAAATCATAGCAATGTCTTCTCTCACTGCTCTGTTATATCTCCATAAGGATGGATGTTTCCTGTCACCCTGGATATCGTGTTCAACCTTCCCAACACACCCCGGCCAACAAGAATCTGTTCTAGATGCTATCATGGCACAGATGCCTACATTTCCCAAATAAACCATCTGATCAAGAAGGCTTTTACATAAGCAGGAGTTATGTTAAGTTCTGTCTGCTTTATTTGTTTTGCTGAAAAGTTTTTTCTGCAGTTTGATAGCTTCTGTGCAATTGATTTCCCATGCTGATTAGCACAGACAAGTTATTTTTCCTCTCTCCACTCCAAATCTTCATTCTCAGTTTTAACACAAAACCACTTTGACTACTTTTTTTTTCATATTTAACTTTTGTGTGCCTGCAGTTCTTATAACACATCAAGTAGGCTTAATGTTGGCTTAAAGAAAAAGCAGAAAGTCAGACTTCCTTCATAAAGGAAAAGTGCTCATTAATGAGAACGTTTTACCATCTTAAACACCTGTTAAGAATTTGAGACTGAGAGGTATCTTTATCCCCTTAAAGAGAAAAGCCTTTTTTTTTACTTTAAGTTCCAAATTGCTTTTTAGCATATGAATAAAGTGATGCTAGGCTGTTTTGTTCCTTTAGTTCACACTGAGCACTTTCAGAGTGCTTAGCAAATGTGAACTAGGTGCTTTTGGACACAAACAATTTCAGAATTACTGTGCTCAATCCTTTAATAGAAGCAATTTAGTTTTTTTCTGCTCTGTCAAGTATAATACTACAGAACCAGTTCCTTCTTACTTTCACTGTGGTTAATGAAAGATTTGTCAAAGTTTTATGATGGCTAAAATATCTCTAAAAGAAATTCAAAACTTTTATGGGGTAAGCTCTAAGAAAGCAAGGTAAGCTTCCCCCAAGCTTCCTGCACAAGTGTGTACAAACGCACCCCCCTCTCCACCCCATATACACACACACGCAGACTGGCAAACAGATTCAGGATTTCATATGGAATACCATAGTGCAGTGCAAGCAGCTCCACTGCATTTTCGATACAGTCAGATAAAGCTACTGATACCTGCAATCTGGAAAGTCATACAAATTTGAAGTAACTTTCAGGCAATAGACATACGTGCCTTGATGGACAACCTGTCAGCCCCCTGGAAAACTCAATTTACTCGATTTCACACAGCCCCTGGCAAAGGCAAAAATATACTAAACCACAGAGTGAATAAGATAGCTTATTCAAACATTTGTCAGGGGTGAAGAAAAGAGAAAGGGGGGGAATCATTAATATTTTACACTCACCAGATTCACAACCCAGTGACAACTGAAATGAACCTTTTATGTTCCAGTTTCTATCAAAAGCATACTGCTTTGGCGTCACAAGAGTCACTGAGTCACAAACTTCTATCATTTATGGCCCTACATACTGGCAGTAATTGAAACCATACCAGCAAATATGCAAAAGCATTATCTGGACAGAACTGGAGCACTAATAAAAGGTTATTTACATTCTAGCCACATCTTGGCAGCTAGAGATATAAGCCATAGCCCACAGCACTATCTGCAGCACAGAAACATCTGATTCCCAGTCAGGTTTGCTTTCCTCGTGTGTGCAAGCAAAGAAACACACAACACAATTTTTCAGGAATCTAAAACAGAGGCAAATACATATTTCAAAGATATCTCATGGTTCTGTATTATTAATACACTCAACAAATCTGAGTAATCAACATCTGTCCTGGATTTATAATTATTATTCCCATAAAAATCTTTTACCTACACTTCTGCAAACCTCTAGCAGGAAAATTTACAATGAAGCTGTGAGCACCACTATCTTAACACTTTCGTGATCTGCAAGAAGCAGAAATCTTATTCCCAATGTCTTCTTCAGTAATACATAATATCACCAGAACAAAAGCAAGTAAAACCAGAAAACTGTTTTTTCTATTTGGGGGTGAAAAGGCAGGGAAATTAGCTTAGTGCTACAAAGTTGTTCAGTCCAAGGAAGATAATTACAACAGGTAGAATTTCCAGGGAGATCTAAGAGCTGGCTTCTTGCTATTGTGTACTTGCAAGAGCTGAAGCCTCTGTAATGCGCCAGACCAAATTGTGTGATCTTACTGAGGTTTTGCTTTACTTGAAGTGGGTAGGTGCAAGTATAAAACAGTGCATGCCTTCACTTTTTTTTACCAAAATGGATTAGAACCACCGCAGATCTATTTAAATTCTATATGCATTTGCCAAAACTTGTAGAACAGCGTACTCCGAAACTGCAGCTACAGACAAGCTCTTACGAAGAGAGCCTAAATTCTACTTGTGCTCCTGTGTCTAATATTACACATTAGTTAGGTGCAAAACAAAACAAAACAAAAAGGCAAGCCTTCAAGCCAATGGAGAACTCTAGACCTGGGGAAGCAAGTGGAATTATGTGGAATTTGGGCCACCTAAACACAACCATAGTAATGCAGGTCCATGGAAGGGGGCATGCATGTTAGATAAAAGATGAGTAAATACGAGTGATTTGAATAGGGAAACTGAATCTTACTGCTGCATGTTCTGTTTCAGAACTTGAGGTTTGTAACACAATGTAGTGGATCCCCAGAAATAACGTACCGGAAAAGTCTGTAGCTTCTAGGCAGTTCAGCAATTATCTCCATTCTCCCTAACAACTCTGTCAAGGCTTATAGACTATGTCTGCATTTAATTAAAGTACAGAGAAACAGTCAAAGGGGAGGATTTTACTTCAGCGTAAGTGACGGTAACTTCTAAGAACCTTCCAGAGGAAAGACTAATATGTATCACCCTCGTGCAGACAGAGAAGTTGATACAGAATATTACTGGCAGGTATTAACACACACATATTCAAAAAAGTGCACTCTTGCTACCAGACTCATGCATCTTCCACTGGGCCCAGTTCTTCCCTCTACAGTCATAATTCAGGGAGTTAAACAAAAATGTAATCTTAAAACCCTCTGATATTCAAACTCCTAAAGAACAAGTTTATTTCTGTTTTGGGAAGCAGCTGCAGGTGGAGTTGTTAAGATGCAAGTTCAAGGTGTGAAAGAAATTTAATGCCTTATATTAACTCAATTCCTTTGGTTGTAAAAAAAACACTGTAATGGAGCCTGAATACCGGGACAAATGTTTTAACCACTGCTTATCTGAGTACCTCAGTTGAGTATTAAGATCATCAGGTAAATGCAAGAAGTCATCTCTCCACGCTACAGTGTCTGAGGCCCTATACCTGCATATTTTCCAGTCTCACTGCATAACAACCCACTGATGCTCCCCCAGAAAACTCTTTAGTGGCAGCTTTCGTCACTCCAGCATGGTTGCCTGTTTGACATATTGCAACAGACCCTCAGCTTCTGTAAATCAGCCAAGTTCCCCCCACCTCACTGGAACTACTCTGGTACCAATGTTATATGCTTGGCTTTAAGATGCTGACAAAAGGAAAAAGAGAATTGAGGAATAGCATTTTGCTTTGCAGTATCAATCTCTTAAACGCTTACAGTAAAAATGTGTAGTTCCCAGGGATGGCGTTCACAGTCCTGAGCTGCATGTGGTGGTTTTAGGCAAAGAACTGAGGCACCTGAAGGTTTTTGAGGACAGTAGTTTCAGAGGACACACTCATAGCTTGCTGTGAGTGGGGCTAGCCTGTAATTCTCATCTGTTTGCCTAACAGTAGTAAGTTAATGCATTATTCATAAAATGCCTTTGTGCTTCTTTTATCTAGCTCTGGTGCTGATTTTAAGCAGTCTTTTTGTTGTTTTCTAATCTTTCCCTAATTTAAGTATACCGAGAAGAAATCCTGTGTGTGTATTCTCATAGCATCTGTCAGCACTGCAACGGGGAGAAAAAAAACTGAAGCTGTGTATTGCCAATGCTTTTTAACATCCCATAATTTTCATCAGCCTAAATTTGAGCTTAGTCTTCAGAGATGTTACATTAGGCTTCCAGAAACGCTGATTAAAGGGCTTAGAAAGCTCCTCTGTACTTGCCAGAGACATCTCACCGGCGTTGCTGTGGGCTGTCTGCTCTGATTCTTCGCTCACCGCAGCGGAGATCACCGCCTCCTCGCCATCCGCTCGGGCCAGGGCGCTGCCTCTGCGCTTCCTAGGAAAGAGCCAGCTGTCCGCACACTGCACCCAGTCACACCGGCTGGGCTCCGGGAGCCCTGCAAAATAGAGAGGGATCAGGAAACCGCTGCAAGAATTACTCCTGCTGTGGAAAAAACCTCCAGCTTTTCTTTCCCTGAGACACCGCAGTAGCTCACAACGCTGTGTTTATAAGTAAGGAAGGTTAAGAGGTTACAGAATCACAGAATATAACTACTGTCATGAAAGAGGACATTTATATAACTGTGCAGAAAGGACTTAAGTCACAGGGCCAGTCTGGGAGGTTGGCTGACAAGGTGTAGCAAGCGTCTGGGCCCCACTGCCCATATCCTGAAACTGAGAAAGCTCAAACCTCTAACTGTAAAAAGTTATTGGTAATATGTCCTGATAGAATGATGTGGGAAATCATCTACCACAGAGTCACAGCATTACTTCTGAGTGTCTTTCGAAAAGAGATCCGTTTCTTCAGGAATTAAAATATTTGGCTCACCAAAGGGACTTATGGATGGAGCATCTGTCACAAAGACATCAAAGAGGCCAGACTAGTGCATCAAAACCAAGGTTTTCCCAGCCTCCAGAACAATAACTGAGAGTTTAATAATTAACTTTGTGGTAACCATACTATTAAATTCTACAGGAAACTGTCAGCAACATACACTGAATGGCTTTGAAAACACTAACCTGTTTATGCATAGAATATTTGGACAGTGTATTGGAATTTCTATCCCAGATAACAACTCTTCACCAGCTCAGAAACGTACTGAATAATACATGTCAGCATACCATCCATATCAACTGAAGAAACATTTCCTTTTTTTGTTTTTTTTAATTTTGCACCTTTCTCCGTACGAGTGCATGCGGACAGTACTCCGCCAAACAACTACATAGCACCATAATATCCCCAAGGTTCAGTAGTTATTCCCTAAAGTTATTTTTAGCACAAGGGGAGTAAAAGAAGGATCCACAAAGAAATACAGGCGCTTTTGAAATGACTGGAGCTTTGAATTGGAAGCACTCGTCTAACTCATGAGGTGCTGCAGCATCCTCGGTATCTCCACTGACATGTGGATCCTGTCATCAGCCCAGTCTTCATGAGCACTTTGCTCCAGCTGATAAACCTAGACTAAATTCTGTGTTTTGCAGAAGTGAGCCAACTTACCCTTTTGGATGCATTTTAGTAACTTCAATGAATACACGTCCCTCATTTAGGAATTTGCCCACTTCATGTTTGATCGTGTTTCACAGAATCCTCTTTGGGATACTTTTTTTCACAGATATTTCAGTGCATAAATAGTTTTTAGAAAACCAGGCTACTGTGAGACAACATCCCCTAAGCTATCTCAGCGTTCACTGTGGCTTCAAATAAGCTGAACATAAATGATAAGATTCAAGTACTATAAGCAAAACCACCATACTTCAGATATTCAAAAATAGCATACAGCAATGACCTTGACGTGTTCAACACAAACCACATAAATCAGACCTAAAGTAAAAATATTATTCAGGAACATTACTTGGAATTAGTCAAACAAAAAGTGTATTACTTGATTACTGCATTCTGTGTTATTTTCCTGAATAATGCAGAATGTTATAAATACAAAATATGATTAAAGTGGAAACTGAGTAGGTAATTTATCTTCACAATAGTTTAAACTTTATCTTCAGGTGTCATCTAGAAGGACAAGCTTCCAGTTTATTACTGATGAAAAATACCTTCCTCCGCTTCATAATGGCTAAGCATAAAAGGGCATAGGCTAGCAGCTGGAAATAGAGAGAAACATTCTTTGCTATGCAGTTCTATCTCAGAAAAGTCTGAAAATTCATGAATGCTTTTATCAAAGAACTCTTTACTGGCTATTTGCTAATTCCTAACAAGTTCTGATGCATTCTCCAGCATAAAAAAAAAAGCAAGACTGTATAAAAGTCATGGAGTAAATCAGATTCAGTTTTAGTATTTATTGATATTACTAACTTCCTAAATAGTAATTCATAGAAAAAAGAATCTCAGGAAATGTGAATTTTCTTTTTCTCCAAAGAATTGCAGAATCACAGCATAGTGTTGGGAAGGGATCTCTGGAAGTCATCTTGTCCAACCTCCCCGCTAAAGCAGGACCACTTAAAGCCAGTGGCCCAGGACCATGTCCAGAAAGGGTTTTGAATACCTCCAAGGATGGAGACCCCACAGCTTCTCTGGGAAACCTGTGCCAGTGCTCAGTCACTCTTACAGTAAAAAGTGTTTTTTTATGTTCCAACACAAATTAATTCCAGTAGCTTATGTTTTTTGATTGCCTGTAAAATTACAAGGTGAATAAATTTTGAGGAAAATTAAGGAAACAGTTATGAGAGTGATTTCTGTTGGCCTTCCTCTTCCTCCTCTGTTTCTCTCCAAGATTAAAAAAGAATTCAAATGCCTAGAGTTTGGAACAAAAATATTTATTTTGGTAGCATTTTCCATGACAGCCAACTTGCATGTTTATAAACAAATCTTTCCCTAGTCAGAAGATGGGCATGACATTTATGGAAATTGTATGTTCATCCGGCCTGTCTTCATGCTGTTGTTGCTGTTCAGAGATGCTTATGATCATCTCAAAGCTGATGGGTTTTGTTTCTGTTTTTGCTTCTGATTTCTCTCTGATGAACTCAGTCATTACTGCCTTAGAAACTAGCTAAATGAGGTGTGTGAAAAATGTTTTATTTCCTGTTGCCTGATTAAGGATAGAGTTCTTTGTTCTTCTCTATCTGACTCAATTTACCCTGATTGTCCACTGCTTGTCTGGTTTACACAAGCCTTGTGTTTCGAAGCAGGTTAGATGATGTAAGCAAAGCAAATAGCATTAAATTCTCCACTGCAACAGTAACCAGACTTTCAATAAGATGTAATTAGTACTGATTTGCAATTTCTCTGTGCATTAGACTGGACTGTCATCATAGTCATGCCTAGCAGGATTTCAGAACACATTTTTCAAATCCACTTCATAACTTAATGTAGTCATCACATAATCTGGAAGAGAGAATGAATGTTTTTCACTGGAAGTTACCATGAAAAGCTATACTTTTCATAAAATTGTCAGAACCTTTCTTTTTTACTTCAACTAGTACAGTTCATATTCAACCACATCCCTGATTTGGTCCTTTTGTACAAAGCTTCCAACTTACTTTTCCCTTTAACTGAGTAATCACCCACTTGAAAAATGCTCATCCTTTCTCAGAACTCTAAACTCATCTTATTTCAGACAAACAAATATTTATCAGTTAAAAGTAAAGTAGCCTCACTTTTTTTTTTTTTTGACAGCACAAACCCAAAGAAACATGCAATTGTATAATCATAATCAACCTTTCTGTAGTTGCAGGCCAACAACAGTGGTTAGAGAACATGTAAGAACTCGGCATGCCCTGTAATGGGGTCTTGCAACCCTTTAACAGGCAAAACAAACCAAAACTGTAAAATGGGAATGTATTCTAAGATTACTCATGTCAAGCACAAGGCAAATCCATTTTACATTTTTATTATGCCATTTCATAGATGCTCCACTCACTTCTTTTTATGAAGACAGTGCAGTGTAGTTTTCTTGCACCTTGGAACACGTCACAGCTTCCAGGGAAATCAGTAAGCACGAACACTTAGTGTATGATATTCAGCCATAATTCCTTTGGGTCATGCTCATTTCCAGCTCTCATTATGACTGTAAATACCTGGCTAAATAGGTGCAGACTGACATCTTTAATAAACTTCTATTTATAGCAATCAATGCTAAAAGGCAAACAAACAAAAAAAAAAAGGAAAATGTCATTAATTCAAGCTGTTCTCTTAGAAAGAAAAAGCAATGAAAGATACAAAGTGCTTTAGCTTACTTTTAGAGGTTAAATAGGAAGATTGTGCTGGCTTATTTATTTGCAGGATAGTTGCAGTAGACCTATGCCCAAAGTGACGAATAATATTTCAAACAAGAAAAATGCAAAGAATGAGGAAAAGGTCTGCAAAAAATTGGCAGTGATTAAAAAAACCAAAAAGATAAAAATTTCTTCTAGATCTCATCTAGAACATAGATGATAAATTGAGTGATATTTTATAAGATTGGTTCCTTTCTCCCTTTCTCTTTGTCCTTTTGGTATCGTGTGAAGATTAATTTATTATGTTTTATACCAGGAATTTCCAAGACATGAAAGAAAAAGGTAAATGGTGATAATCAGTTACTGATTACCCTAGAGAAGTCTAATAGATCATCCAGCTCTATGAGGCCCTGAAATACATGTTTTCTAACATGGTTTCCGTCTTCCTTCCATTATTTAGCTTCCTGATTTAAATCACAAAAGTAATGAAGACTATGGAATTTCTAATGCAAATCAAAACACAGCTGAAACACTGCAAGTAACAGTACCGTGAAGAAGGCATTGGTCAGTCTGTGCACATTTCCACTGTTCTATTATTCCTTTTTTGCACAACAGCATTAAATTTCATTTTTATCAGAGAATCAGACTAAATCAGAAAAAATCAAAAGGTAACAATAGAAATTAATTCCTCCTTGACAAAAGGTCACAGAAGAATTCATTTTAAATAAATATGAAGTTTAAAGCTGCCTGTTCGTTTTATAAAGTTCACATTGTGTTAGATGAAAGAAAGCAAAATAATTTGATGATATAAGAATGCAGGATTTCCTGATAGTAATTCAATGCTTTAGTATTTTCTATTTTCCTTGAGGATGCCGTAAAAAGCAATATCAAGCCAGTCCTTCAGAGCTTTGTTTCATTCTTTTTCCTCTTGAAAAGCAAAAATGCCTTTTTCTTGCCCTGGAGATCAGTGTTTTCTCTTTACTTAAAATTATAACTAACATGCTCTCATTGATCTCGAGGATACATATGAGAGAACAATCCAATGCAAGCCTCAAGTTTCAGAATAAATAAGTACAAATATAAAGTAGAAAAGCTTCACAAAGTGAATATACGAAAATTTTAAAGGACTGCTCAATTTATCTACAGTTCACAAGCAAATTGAATCCAGGGCCATACACTACATTAAACAACAAAAGCAGAACCATAATTTTCTTGCACTACAAGAGCAGGATTTTGGGCTTTTGAGACATGGACTCTACTTAAATCTTGTACCTAGACAAATTTCTTAGGCAAATGATTCAATTTTCACTTCCCTCTGATGTTTCGCTAATCCTACCTATTTTGACTGTATGGGCTTTATGAAGTGAAGATCATCATTTATGCAATTTTTGCACGGGGCCTAGAACAATTGCCTCTTGAGTGAACTGAGCACTTCAGATTGTACAGATATTAATTATTCTGTGCACAGAGCTAGCAAAGCTGTCATTCTTCTGTCTGTTCACCTCTCTTCTACATGCACTTCAGTGTTTGGACTGGGATAATCAAGGGTACAGAAAAATAAGCAGAAGGAAGGCTTTGCCAGTAACAGGGTAATGGTTTTAAACTAAAAGAGAGTAGATTTAGGCTGGATATAGGGAAGAAATTTTTTACAATGAGGGTGGTGAAACACTGGAACAGGTTGCCCAGAGAGGTGGTAGATGCCCCATCCCTGGACACATTCAAGGTCAGGTTGGACGGGGCTCTGAGCAACCTGATCTCGTTGAAGATGTCCCTGCTCATTGCAGGGCAGGGTTAGATTAGACGACCTTTAAAGGGCTCTTCCAACCCTAACTATTCTATGATTCTGTGAACGCTTCTCTGTGGCTACTACAGAAATAAGACGGAAAGGTGCCTTTGCAGACTTTATCAACTTCTGAGTTGATAAAACTACAGTCTCTGCTACAGTAGGCAGTTCGGGGTCATGAGAATGGATCGTAACAGTGTTTTCATTTTTTGTGGGATGCTCAAACACTTTGTTATCTTATAAAACACAGTGAGATACTACTGTTCATGCATGGGACCACCATGTTCTCCATAGCCATACAAGTCCAGACCCATAAAATCTAGCATAGGAAACAGAATGTGGCAATTCCTGAAAGAATAACAACAGCCTGCACTATCCTATTTAGAAAGAAGAGAGGTTTGCTTGTATGTAGGCATCTCTAAGGAGGTAAATGTGGGGTCTGGAATCCCTACTCTCCTAGACAAGGGAAATAAATGAGTTCAAAGAGCCAAATTGAACCTATTTTATCTAAAGGCTGAAACTTATATAATAAGAACTTTGTGGGTGGTTGTCCTACGGCAAATGTGCTTTCAGTGTCAGGAAATGAGGATGATTCTCTCTGAGTTGTTCTCCCAGCTGGGTCATGTCTGCATCACGTTAATGATGCAATAGTAATTTTAATACAATCCCCTCCTTTCCATGCTCCTGCACCACCACCACCAGCAGCACGAGACGTGAGCATTCAAACAAAATGCAAACAACAGAAAACAAGTTGATTTGGCTTTGCACATTCTTCTGCCTTCATTTCCAAAACAGACAAGAAGCATAACTATTAAGTGGCTCATTATTTCTTTTTTTTTTTTTCTTTTGTACAAAGCAAGACAACAATTTGAAAACAAGCACTTGAAAACAAGCAAGGAATCCAAAATGACAGCTTACCTCTGTATTATGACAAAAAAGCCCTACACACAAAAATGAAAAATAAATTATGCCCACCATAAGACTGCCCTCATGAGATAGCTTCACAGTGTGCTCTAGCACTGAGGCTTGTCAGAAGTTTAGGGCTGAAACTGGTGAGCAATGCTGTCAGTTCATAAAACCTCCTTAGACCTGGGGCAGCCAGTTCAAATCCATTTATAACATCACTGCTGCCAGAAGGGAGCTGGGGTGTATTTTTAATACTAGTTCTGAAGCACAGAGTAGACACAAAAATAAAGAACCGTGAATTTAACATCACAGTTGAATCACATAAGTCTGTTAACCAGCAGGGAGGGTGTCATTTGAAACAGTATGTTTACTGCATTTGAATCTCAAACAAGGATAAGTGTTTATGAGAGATACGCCAGGCCCATGTAAGTGATGTGAAGGCCCTGTTCCTCACAAACGCTGACTCCAGGCCAGCAGATCTTGCTGTAGCGACAGCAACTACATCCACCTACATTTCCCTTCCCATCCTCCGCAATGAAGCTGAGCTAGGGGGCTGAAAAGACAGTGCCACTTGCCCCGAAAATAGCCCGTTTAAACCTTGTGCCTGACTCTCCAGAATGCCTTGTTTACTGTGGCTTTGGGTCTGCTCGGTGTCAACCCCGGAGGAGCAGGTCCGTGGCACAAACAGGACGCATCTGCTGACATCACGCTGCAGCGTTCAGTCCTTCGTACCTGGAAGTCCTGAACAGTTTGTTTCTAATTCTCTGCTACGGAGATGTAAAATAAGTGGCTCAGCTGCTTGAGCTCATTCCTGAGCTGCCCTCTTGAAGCAAACAGAGCTGCTCACTCTGTTGGGTGCAGGTGTATAAACCCATACCCAATCAATAGAGTTAATCTATGGAGATAAAGGAAGGGATGATCCTCATGAAAAATGTTGTAGCAAAAGAAGATTGTCCCTTTTCTTTGTATGCTGGATATTCACAAAACAGAACATTAAAAAAACATAGAACTATAGAATAGTTAGGGTTGGAAGGAACCTTTAAAGGTCATCTAGTCCAACTCCCCACCTGCAAAGAGCAGGGACATCTACAACTAGATCAGGTTGCTCAGAGCCCTGTCCAACCTGGCCTTGAATGTTTCCAGGGATGGGGCAATGGCCAGCTCTCTGGGCAACCTGTTCCAGTGTTTCACCACCCTCATAGTAAAAAATTTCTTCCCTATATCCAGCCTAAATCTACCTCTTTCAGTGTAAAACCATTATCCCTTGTCCTATCGCAACAGGCCCTGCTGAAAAGTTTGTCCTCGCAGTCACCGAATAATGTAACTATACCTTATCTCAAATACTTAAACTTATGAAACTGCTGCATAATTACTCTAACTTACAGCTTGAAATCATATAGAGTGGAGAAAAAGGAAAAAATACAGTAAAGACTACTGTTTGTTAATCACATGGAAATTATTTCTTACACTCGCTATATGCACAGTAAAGGAAATTGTATCTGTCAAGGCCCAGCCAGGAATTGTGCACAGAAATCTGAGCAGGACCTTCACTGGCTCTCCTGCTTCTCTGTGGTGTGCTGCTTCTCACAAGCTGTTCTTGTTCCTTTCCCACTATTTTACTTCCAAAAGTTTTCTGGATCTGGCTACCTAATTCAAATGCATTTTCAGCTAAGATAAGAGAGACAAGAAGGCGAAAGGGTCACTTTCACTAGCCAAGATGCATACTTATATTTTAGAAATGCTGGTGGACAGACTACTCTTGATGAATTATTCATCATGTCAGACTTACCTATAATTTAACAGCTATTGTTCATTGCATATCTTGTATTTTAGATTTCATGCAAGTGTTAAATAAAGGACAGGGTGTCTTATTCTGATTAGGTTCCTTCCATGTCCTTAAGCAAGTCTATGTTGTAAACTCAATTACCCTCTTTAACCTTGAAAGTAAAATTATGAAAGGAAGAACTCCAGCTTCACACCTGGAAAGACCCAATTGTGAGTATTCTGTTCAAAGTAAAGTTTCATTCTTACATCATCATTTATCTAGTTTTTCCTTACTTCGAAGCATTTACCACCTTCATACTGGTTGCTTACTTCCCGGGTATTTCAGGTGACTGTGACTTTGAAACACATGATTAGATGTGCTAGGCTGTCTGTTGACACATAAGATTCAGTCAATAAACAAGTCTGAAATAGGAAGGAGTGCTGGTGAAAGTTGAAAGAAAATAATACTCTGTTTCCCACAGTGAAAACACTTTGCATGTCACAACTAACGAAAATGCAATCAAATTTTCTTAAAGCTTATTTACGCCCACATACACACTTCTACTTAAATAAATATTTTAGACAGGTACAGTCAAGTTAAAATTCATAGCTGATTGCTGTAATTGATTCGAATGCAATCTTCTAGGTCTTACTCACCCACTGCCTAGTAGTTAAACAAGCCTTGTGATCAATACTACATGATGTAGTTTCTCAGCACAGACAAGCCTGTGGTGATCTGCAGCTTTGAACACATTTCTGTAGAAGTGTATATGTTACCAATGTGCAGTGCTACACTGCATTCTCCCATGTGCAAAATCCTTTGAACCTTTCTGTTCCTTTCAGCCTCAACACATTTGCATCATCTTCAGTATAGGAGGAATTTTTGTTCCAAGGAATATTTCACACTGAAGCAGGAAAGCAGTGTGCTAGCCTGCTGCAAGGAAATGTGGGTTACTCGATCAAAAAAATTAACATCTGCTTTTTTTTTCTGTGTGTGTGAAGTTAACTGCTGGAGTATGTGCAGGCTGCCAAAAAATCTGGGTGCTTGTGGTATGTCAGCTATGCGATGCTTATATTTTTCCGTGAATATACATATATACTGTGGATTTCAAAGGCACACAACAGGGAACACGCTTAAATACTGCGCTAGTGTGCCATGCTGTGCTGCCTATGCCCATCTGTTGCATATGTTGGTCTAGCTGCTTAAAGCCCACTCCAGAAATATGTGAAAATAAACAAGGGAATGGCCTCATCTGGAGTACTCTGTCCAGTTCTGGGCTCTCCAGTTCAAGAAAGACAAGGAGCTACTGGAGAGAGTCCAGCGGAGGGCTACGAGGATGGTGAGGGGACTGGAGCATCTCTCCTAGGAGGAGAAGCTGAGGGAGCTGGGCTTGTTCAGCCTGAAGAAGAGAAGGCTGCGAGGGGACCTAATAAATGTTTATAAATATCTGCAGGGTGGGTGTCAGGAGGACAGGGCCAGACTCTTTTCAGTGGTGCCCAGTGACAGGACAAGGGGCAACGGGCACAAACTGAAGCAGAGGAAGCTCCAGCTGAACAGGAGGAAGAACTTCTTCCCTCTGAGGGTGACGGAGCCCTGGCCCAGGCTG